>JAESGX010000050.1_pt1 | contig 256656 bp, 225 predicted proteins | sample 9269801 | NCBI WGS metagenome assembly JAESGX01 (sample SAMN16773122, study PRJNA677054) | algae metagenome | isolation source: Pleurocapsa minor GSE-CHR-MK-17-07R and co-occurring heterotrophs from wet... | place: USA: Lower Calf Creek Falls, Grand Staircase Escalante National Monument, UT ... | reverse complement strand
ACATCCACGGTGATCGCAATCCGGTTGCTTTCCGGACTGTAGGCGAACAAGCGCACTTTTTCAGGCGGCATTTGTGCGCTTGCTGATCGAATTCCGCCTGCCAGCAGAATGGCAATGAAGAACAATAGCAGGGCTCGTCTATGCATTTCATCCATCCTGTCTCACTAGGTTCCGAGCAGCGCCAATAACAAACGGCGCAGGTGAATTAGTGCTGGGGATCATTGTCTATGATATCGCCAGCGGCGCTGGGACAACAGCGCTGTCCCCCGGACATGATTTCACGGCAGCAATGCAGGTCCGGCAGATCCGGATAACGGGCATAGAAAAGCGAAAACCGTTCATGCCGCTACGAGAAAACATGAACGGTATGAACGGTCATGAACGGTTTTTCGTATGAATCAAACTCAAAATTGCAGCGCGAACCGCCACGCCCCAACTCCCAGACTGCCGAACGGCTCACCGCTCCACAACCACACCAGGGTGATATCCGCGGCCTGACCCGGCAGCAGGTCAAACCTAGCCAAGCCTTCAGCAGGGGCACGCGGTCCGGGTGGATTCTCCGCGTAGCCGAGCGCCAGCCAGAGGTCATCCGGGCCGATCGGGAGGATCGTCACGCCGCCGTTGTACAGTCGCAACCGCGTCGTGATTTGCCCATCGCTCGTCGTCACGCTGACGATCTGCACATCCAGCCCGATGAACGGTATTGGGGTTGGGGTAGCGCTGGGCAGAGTGGTGGGCGTGACCGCGACCACCGGCTGCGCGGGCAATCCAATCAGTTCGCCCGCGCGTCCCAGTTCCTGCCCGGCGGCATAGCTGGCGGTGACCAGCGTACGCGTCGCGGTCGGCAGCCCGTCGGCATCGGTCTCGCCCAGTAAGAGCAGCACTAAGCCCGGATTGACCTGGCGGAAGATGCCGGTGTCGCTGCGCCGCACCTCGCGTTTGTCCTCAAACGTAAACGTCAGGATGGCGCCGGTGTTCATCTGCAAACGAAACTCTGCCCCGACCTCCATCTGCGCAAACCAGGCCGCGTTGTCCTCCGACCACGGGATGCCGATGACCGGCCGCACGCTCATGCCGTTGAGGAACGAGGCCGTATCCGGGTTCGGGTCATAGTTCCATTCCGAGGCGCGCACGGCCCGGCGCTGCACCACCCACACGCGTGGGGAGGCCTCGTCCGCCAGCACGATTTGCAGGTTGATCGGATAGAACGGCGCCCGTCCGGCGTCGCCCCCCTGAATGACCTCGTCCTGGGCCTCCAGCGCCAGCGGCGTCGGTGTCGCCATGCTATCGTTTGTGGCGGTCACGTTTGTTTCGGCAGATGCATCCGTTACTTCACCCCCTCCGCCGCGCAGCAGCATGAGCGCGACCATGGTGAGGACAAGCGCGCCCAACTCTACCATTCTTCATGGTCAAAGCGTTGAAAGTGAATGAAATTGCTTATAGCAACTGACCTACTAGCACAGATCCCGATATAGCTTATTAAGTGCGAAATAGGTCAGGCTTTTCACTACATCTTTGACCTTTCGGCGTGCATCTGCCAGCCTGCGTCGGAAGGCGGCGGCGGAAACTTCTTTTCCTTCCAACTCAGAGAGTAATTCCGCACCGTGCTTTGAGGATAGTGGGGACTCTCCGTCTGCGAATGCGGCAATGCTGAGTGCGTTGAATTCACCTTCGGTCAGATCCGCATCGTCTGCCAGATTATGAAGCAGATGTATCAGCCTCAATGACTCAGTTTCTGGATCGGCTGTAAAGTAGTAATCCACACTACCAAGAGCGTTTTGCATGGGGCCATCTGCTCCGCCAACTTCACCATCTAATATATCCCATCCATCATATTCAGCCCCATCCCTAAAAACTCGATACTCGCTGATGCAGAAAACGCCATTCCGCAGGTCTCGTCGCTCCATATTGCGCCACTGCATTTCCAGGCTGATTAGCTGCTTCGCCCATTCCTGATCAAGGCTGTATTCCTTCTGACACTTGCGGCAGACAAGGCTCTTAATGATAGGCATTCCACAAATTGCACAGTTAAACATCATGCCTCACCGCCTTCCAGATGGCTGAGATAAGCACCGAAGAACTGAAGCAAAACGAGCATCTTTTCGTAATGCATCCCATCCGACTTGCACCATAGCACCACCAATACCAAGCTTATGATCAGTATCGCTATCTGGAATATGCCAATTATCGCTCTTCTTTTGAGCAAAGTTCGTCTGTCACTCATACATTTCCCTGTCTGCCTGATGGCAACAAAAAAGCGCCGTTCGGCGCTTTAGCGGATTTTTCGTTTAGGAAGAGTTTGCTCACCTTTAATTCCTATAGCCATTTCACCCCCTGCTTTGTGAGGATTTAAACAAACCTTAATATTTGCAGCGCGGTCATGCCCGCCAGCGCGCCTGAACTGACGCCCAGCGCGGTGCCCGCCGCCAGCCCGACCGCCCCGATGCCCGCGGCCGCCGTCGCCGCAGCGGCTGTCCCCGGGCTGATGATGGCCCCACCGGTCGCCTGACTGAAGGCGTTGAACAGGCGGTTGAAGGCGCTCCAGACCGCTTTGACCGCGCTGATGAGCACGATGACCATGAAGATCAGGCAGATCAGGCCGACGCCGAGCACGACGATGCCGTTGCCCGAGGCGGTGCCTGCCAGGAAGAAGGTCACCACCAGCGCCTGAATCAGCGCGATGACGATCGTCTGGATGATCAGCTCAATCCACAGGTCGATGATCGAGCGGGCGATCACCTCCAGCCGCTTGAAGAAGGCAAACAGGATGGCCACCGCAAACGAGATGAAGGTCAGCCCCTGGGCAATCGTCAGCAGCAGATAGACGAGCTGCTCGGCCACGCCGAACAGGATGAGCGGCCAGCCGGTCAGCAGGCGCCCCTGCGCCGCTGACGCCATCGTAATCGATGCAGCGCGCTCGGCATCGGTCATCGCGCCAAAGAAAACCGGGCCCCGGTCATTGGCGAAGAACGATCCGGGGCGCGCCCATTCCCAGGGCAGGATGCCGGCTGTCAGTTGAGTGACTTAGCTCTGCCAAGCATGAAAGACATCGTGGATATACGTTTTTGAGGAATGTAGGACACCACGTTATGATTTCAGTATCCACAATGATTTAAGTGAATAACGAAAGTAGCGCATGACACCGCCTAATAAGTCAACTTCGATGGATATTTCCAAATGGTTTGTCATCCTTGCAATACTACTAGGCGGTACTGGTGGGGGATTGAGCGGATTTGTTGGTCAGTTGGAACCTGCTCAATTAGTAATGCTCACGATTGCTGGCGCATTGGTGGGTGGCTTATTTTCATTTGTGGGGCGCATTTTGGCGCAAGTGCTGACCAGACATGAAAGTCGCTTTGTTGACCTGCTCGATGGTGCAATACAAGATTTCTTTTCACTCCTCAAACCGCATGAACGACGTTATAAACGCCATTTGCAGCGTCGATACACGATCTACAATATAGCTTTCAATCTCGAAAGTGCGCCCGCTTTGGCGCTAAAAGATGTCTACATCGAACTGAATATAAATCAAGATCCCGCCGCCATAAACCCGGTTGCAGCAAACAAAGTAGGTGATACGAAAACAGATACGATCTGGTGGCATTTGAAATGGGCGCGGCAGATCGCAATTGTCGGTGCCCCTGGAAGTGGAAAAACTACGCTACTAGAAAATATGAATCTGATTTTAGCAGGTAAACAGCGATATCGCAAAGCGTTGAAAGCACCTCCTCGACTGCCGATATTGATCAGACTTCGCGATCACTTCAGCCGATTGGATTCGACAGAGACACTCTCCCTTACAGACTTGATCAGTGACAGCCTGACAGAGATGAAAGGGGAAATGCCACCTGCACTTTGGTTCGAACGAAAATTGAAGGCTGGCAAGTGCCTCGTCATGCTAGACGGCTTAGATGAAGTAGGGGAGACGAGGCGTGAGAAAGTTATTCAGTGGATTCAGCGGCAGATGAGCATCACTTACCCAGAATGCCTGTTTATTGTGACTTCGCGACCAAAAGGATTCTTGAATAGTCAGTTAAAGGCTGACGCTGTTTTTTCGATTCAGCCCTTAAATAATGCACAAGTAAAACACTTCATCGAATCTTGGTATTATCAAACGGAACTACGTCGTTCGGTAGGAGAAAAAGATAGACGTGTGCATGAAATACGTGCGAATCGAGGAATTCAACATCTGATTCAGACATTGGAAATACGCCCAACTATCGCTGAACTCACCGTCAACCCGCTGCTGCTGAGCATGATTGTGAGCCTGCACTATTATAATCGCGCAACGCTGCCAGAACGCCGTACTGAGCTTTACGGTCAGATCTGCAGATTATTTCTTGGGGAGCTAGATGAACAGAGAGGGATTAAGGTAGAGATCTCTGCCTCTCAGAAGCAAACAGTGCTTGAACCACTTGCCTATGCTATGTTGGTTGGTAGCGATGGAAAGCCACAACTCACAATGAGTAAAAAGGAGGTAATAAGTTACATCTCAGCTCCTCTCGAGCTACTGCCCGATGTAAATGGAGAGTCATTTTTAGCGCAGTTAAAGACACGTGCGCCGCTTTTGGTGGAACGTGAAGAAGATGAATACGAGTTCGCACATAAAACATTTGCCGAGTTTCTAACTGCGGTGCATATCAAGGAGCGTGGGTTAGAGGCGGAGCTGATCGGTCGCATTGATGTTGATGATTGGCACGAGGTCATCCGTCTCTACTGTTCGTTTCCAAAAGTGGACGCCAATGCAATTGTCAAGGCTTGCATAGAGCGTCAGCCTCCTTCAACAGCGCGCTTGGTTTTGGCTGTACAATGTGCGCAAGATACACAACTTACACCTGAAACACGAGAAAGACTGTCGCACATTGTTGAAGTTAGTTTGGACAGCTCTGATTCTCACCAGAGAGCGATCGGTGCGAACGTACTGTTGCGTCGTCGTCAATTGGAAGGGTTTCGGCGTTTAAGTGAAACGATCGAGATCGATACTAAGTTGGTGACGCATGCCGAATTCCGCCTATTTCTGGAAGAAATGGCTCTGAAAGGACAATATTTTTACCCTGATCATTGGGATTTAGAAACGTTTAAGCACCCGAAAGGGACGACACCGATATTTGGTTTATCGCCATTAGCTAGCCAGGCTTTTTGCGACTGGCTAAGCGCGCGCGATTTGATTTGGAAATATCGCCTCCCGCTTGTCACAGAGCCAACACTTCCTGACTTATGTTATTGGGCTCGATCAGCAGAATCTATTAAACTCATCAATAGCATTGCACCTACCCAGCCTCTCGAAATCACTATAGAAAACCTCCTGCTCTTTTACTGGAGTTACTATGAATCCTACAACATTGATTTCCCCACCGGTCGTGCCATCAAGCTCAAGCTAGATTCTGACATTGTAATTGCCCTCAAGCTCGCCCACGAGCTCGGCGACGCTCGTCCCTTAGGATTGGACGACGATATTATCCGTGACGTTGGTCTCGACTTCGACATCTACCGTGACCTCGACCTCACCCCCCCCCGCAACATCTACCGCGCCTTCGCATACGCCCGCGCCTTTTTCCACGCCTTCGGTCGCCTCCTCAACCTCTTCATCGGTTTGTACCGTCTCTACAACCACGGTGAAACCGTCGCGCGCGCCCAAGGCGTCGACCGTGCCCTTGCCTGCATTCGCGAACGTAATCCGGCTTTCGACCTCAACCTTGCTCGCGACCTTGCCCTCGGCCTTACCCGCGCTGAAAACCTTACCCGCGCTGAAGCCCTTAGCCGCTACGAAGTCTTCGCCCGCGACCTCTCACATCTCCTCGCTAGCTCTGACAACGGTGACGGCCCGTTTGCAGCGTTACGCTTGTACGTGTGGCTGGTTGGTTCGATTATAGATGCAGAAGTTAATGACAAAATTGTTGAGCACATTTCGTCACAATGGTTGAAAAATACCCTTGGGAAATCACAGGATGGTTGGCATCTTTTCCTAAGAACGCTCCGTACTGCTACCATACATACGTCGGAAGCCAATCACCGTGAGCAAGGACGGTTCTCCGTGGTCAATCAAGCAATAATGCGGGGAGCCTTTCAAACACGTCAAAAACGTTTGGAAGAAATTGATGTGCTGCGCGCTCAGCTCGAGTATTGGTACACACTCTGCACTGGAGCAAAGCAGCCCCAGGAAGGGTTATTGCTGGTGCGAGAACGGAAAACGTCAATTTCTGAATCGTGAGCCGCTACGTAAACGTTGTGCCTCATGCGGAATACAGCGATTTGGTCGGGCGATTGAGCGTGACGATCACGGCCAGGCCCGGTTGATCTTTGACAAGCGTCTGAATGATGCGCACCAGGTTGATATTCGGCGGCAGCGCATCATCGATGAAGACGACATCGACGATGCCTTCATCCATAATTTTTCGCAGTGATTTGAACTCTGACAGCGCAGCGGCGACTTCGATGTGTGGGTTTTGTGACTGCGCTGCAACCTGCTGAATGCCAGCCCGAATTAACAGGTTGGCTGAGACAACGACCAGTCTGATTGCACGCATTTGAAAGGTTCTCCTGAATGAACACTCCTGATAAATGTATAGAACACATGAGCTATAGACATGTGGGATTGTATAACAGGAAACCAATCTCGCACCGTTCGGATTTTACAACTTTCGGAACTATGTTGATTAGAAGCGCAGGCTCACGGGAGGATTACTGCATCACTGGCGCGTTTCGTTGAAAAACTTTGTCACGATTTGCAAACCCGGTACAGATTCCCGCATTCCATACACCCTTTTTCTCTGCAATTTCGCTCAGGTGTTCTAAAAGCAGCAGTTGCCTGGGTGGTGAATGGCATAGACTGCTGAGCATGCAGAGTGACAGGGAGTATCACTGTGAAGCAGGCAACATCTCAACAGAACGCACGCATCGCCTTCGTGGTGCCACGCCGAATACGCGCTGAGCTGATGGCATGGGCGAAAGAAGAGGACCGGACGACCGCCAACCTCGTCTATTCGCTCGTGCGTCAGGCGGTGGAAAAACGCGAACAGCAGCGCGCAGATCTGCGCCGAAAGGAGCTTTTCCATGATGAAGGATAGGGTGGTACTGGAACTGGATTTTCTGAAGCAGGCGACGGAATCTCTGGGGAGGCCAGTGGCAGCCAGCGCGACTGCGGCGCTTTGGCGCTGCCCCAAATGTGGCGCGCAGACCCATGCCCTGCTGGTGGTCACGGCCGATGCGTATCGCTGCCTGAGTGGCTATGCGTGCTCGGCAGGTGCCGAAGACTGGCTGCTCACGGGCGCGTCAGCGACAGCCGAAGACATCCTGAATGTGGGGTCTCTATGATTGAGGCCAAACACGATTCGAAACAGCGGGTTGAGACTCCGGAGACAATGGTCCGGCGGGTATTTGCTGTGGCGCAGCTGCTCGCCAAAGCCCGGTCAGCAGCGACAACCATGCCGGAAACCAGCGAAAATCCTCGTCAAAATCAGACTCGGTCAAAAACGACGTATCGTATTGACAACGTTCAGAACACTTCAGGATAAGTGAGCATCTTTATGGGTTACCGCAAAAGTAAAGCACGTGTGCAGCCTGTACCACAAGCGGGTTGGGCTGTTTATCTACGGACGAGCAGCCAGGATCACCAGAAGCCAGAACTATCGCGTGAGCGTCAGCGGACTATGATCCAGATGAACGTGCTGGACATGTCAGACATGGCTGTTTACGCTGAGTACGTCGATGTACTGACAGGTAAAGACCCGCGTCGCAAGGCATATCAACAGATGCTTACAGACGCTCGTGCCGGAAAGTTCTCCCATGTTATCGTCGAGCGAGCGGATCGCTTTGGGCGCAACGATACCGAGGCACTACGTGCAATCGACGAGCTGGACAGGTTCGGTGTAGCGGTACGATTCGCCAATACGCCTGACCTTGACCCAATGGCCCCGGATGATCGGGTGCTGGTCACTCTCACCTTTGCGCTCGCTCGACGCGAGTCGACATTGATGGGTTTACGCGTGAAAGGCGGCTTGAAAGCGAAGCGCGCGAGCGGGGGTTTTGCCGGGCGCGCGCCAGACGGTTATCTCAATGTCCGCGGTCAGACCGAACTCGATAAGCGCAGCGATATGGGGCGCATTAGCCATTGGATCGAACCAGACCCGGAGCGCGCTCACATCTGGCGAGAAGCATGGGCTCTGTTGCTCACGGGCTCGATGTCCGTCGCTCAGATTGCAGAAGTCCTGCATGCGAAGGGCTACCGCGACCGCAACGGTAACCCATTTGTTATCGTTGGAAAAACAGGAAAACGGCGACCGCTCATCCACAAGTTGCAGCACACCTTTCAGGACTGGACGTATGCCGGATGGGTTGTGCATGACTGTGAAGGTATCGCGCCAAAAACTATTCGCGGACAGTGGGACCCGATTGTCTCAACTGAAGACTTTGAAGCAGGTTTAGCGATCCTGGCACAACTGGACAATAGTGCAGCGGAATTACGGTCATCATGAGCAGATATGGAAAGAAGAAAACAGCCCCTCCTCCACCGCAGCCAGGTTGGGCAGTTTATCTGCGGACGAGCAGCGAGGATCACCAGAAGCCCGAACTGTCACGCGCACGCCAGCGGTCGATTATCGATGGCAATGTGCTCAATCACTCCGAGATGCCCGTCATTGAGGAGTATGTTGATGTGCTGACGGGTAAGACGCCCAATCGCGTTGGGTATCAGCAGCTGCTGGCCGACGCACGCACAGGCAAGTTTTCGCACGTTATTGTCGAACGCGCCGACCGGTTCGGCCGCAATGATACCGAGGCGCTGCGCGCCATTGACGAGCTGAACGATTTTGGTGTCGCTGTTCGATTCGCCAACTCACCCGATCTTGACCCGATTGACCCGGATGATCGCATCCTGGTTGCCCTCTCGTTTACGCTTGCCCGCCGCGAGTCCGCACTGCTCGGCGTACGCACCCGCGGCGGTCAACAGGCAAAGCGCAAAAGCGGAGGCTTCATTAGCTACGCACCCGATGGCTACAGGAATGTCACAGCTCGTACTGACTCCGAGAAGCGTTCCGATCTCGGACGATGGGACAAATGGATTGAGCAGGATCCTGAACGCTCGAAGATCATGCGAGAAGCATGGGAAATGCTGCTTGAAGACAGAATGTCCCTTCAAAAGATCGCGGAAAAGCTTCACGAACGCGGTTATCGCCACCGTTCCGGTCGACCATTCGTTGAAATTACACCGAGCGGCAAGCGTAAAGCGAATACAAGCTCGCTGTGCAACATCTTTCACAACTGGACATATGCGGGGTGGGTCGTCAGCCTGAAGAACGACGTGCTTCCGAAAACTCAGCGTGGCAACTGGAAACCGATTGTTACAACCGAGGAATTTGAGCGGGCGCAGGAAATTCTCTCACGGCGCAAATCACATCGCATCATCTCTAGCAAACATTTTTATCTTTTGACGGGACTGGTCTTTTTTCGCCATGCTGACGGCAGGTTGGGGCGGCTGACCGGCTCGACCGCAAATTCAGGTCGAAAAGGGGGTGGCACATCGTATTATCGCATCCCAGGTGCTGGTGAAGTGAGCTTCCTGTGTAAGGCCATTGATTCGGCAGTTGAGCGTGAGATCGGATGTATTCAGATCGATCCTGATCTGATTGCACTTATTCGCGCCAGCTACACCAGAGAAGTTCATGAACGCGTGGGGCATATGCCTCCAGACGAGCACACGCAGATGCAGCTTATGCTCAAGCAGATCGACGAAGAAGAAGCACGCATGGCTCGGCTGTTGGCTTCAGGGAAAATTTCTGATGCAGTGTGGGACAGCCTGTGGATGGAGTGGCAGGATCGCCGCCAGACAATCCATCGTACGCTCGAAACCATGCAGCAGGAGCATCGGGTTCATATTGATAATCTGGACCTGGCACTGGAAATTATTACCAGGATGGGAACGCTGTATAATGGCTTGCAGCGTAGCGATCAGAAAGAACTGCTGCGGCAAGTTGTTGAAAGAGTCGTCGTGGATGATACAAGAAAGGTCACGCTGGAATTGCGAACACCGTTCGCCTACCTGAAGATGTTGGTAGACGATATCAGGCGCGTGAATACGGGCACTGAGAACACGGTGGAGCGCGGGCGCGAGGCAACAAAAAACGCCGGGAGTGTATCTCCCGACGTTTCCCCTGAGCAACGTTTGAACCGCGCCCAGTGTGTCTCCACAACCTGGATTCGAACCAGGAACCTACCGGTTAACAGCCGGTTGCTCTGCCGTTGAGCTATTGTGGAATGTACAGCGAGAAGAAATGTAGCATCGGGCCCCCGCCCTGTCAAGGTGTTTTTTCGCGTAAATGCGAGTAAACTTGGCTCAGGCGCGTGTCTTCAGTCGGCACGCACAATGGTTCACCGGCTGGCAAGGATGACCCCTGATGGCGCTGGAAATTCGCAAAGTTGACACCCCTGCCGATTACAAGGCATTCTTCGAGTTTCCCTGGGCCCTGTACAAGGATGACCCGCACTGGGTGCCCCCGCTGAAGTCGATGCGCAGCGATGTGCTGGACAAAAAGCGCGGTGCCGCCTGGGAATACATGGACGGCGAGTATTTCACCGCCTGGCGCGACGGCCAGATCGTGGGCACGATCGGCGCGGTCATCAACCACCGGCACAACGAATTCCATCAGGAGCGCATCGGCTGGTTTGGCGCATTTGAAGTGCGCGACGATGCCGAGGCGTCACGCGCGCTGCTGGATGCCGCCTGCGCGTGGGTCAGGGCGCAGGGCTACAATACGATTCGCGGCCCGCAGACCTTCTCCACGCACGAGGAAACCGGCCTGCTGGTGGATGGCTTCACGCGGCCGGTGCTGCTCTATCCTTACAACTATCCCTACTACGAAAAACACGTGCTGGCAGCCGGTTTCACCCCCGTCATGGACACCTATGGCTACTTCCTCACGGCCGACCACGCCAAAGAGATCGGCACCTACGACCGCCTGCAAAAGCTGGTGGCCGCGCTGATGAAGCGCAACCGCATCACCGTGCGCCCGGTCGACCGCAAGAACCTGAAGGCGGAATTCGCGCTGTTCAAGGAGCTGTATAACGCGGCATGGGAGAAAAACTGGAGCTTCGTGCCGATGACCCCGCGCGAACTGGACAACATGGTCAAGTCGCTGGGGCAGTTCTTTGATTCACGCGTGGCCTTCTTCGCCTATGTCGACCAGGAGCCGGTCGGCTTTGTGCTCGGCATTCCAGACTTCAACCTGGTGCTGCACAAGTCGAAGTCGAGCCCGCGCACGCCGGAAATCATCACGCTGCTGAAGGCGCTCTACTACTGGAAGGTCGCAAAGGTGATCAACTGGGGGCGCGTGCCGCTGCTGGGCGTCAAGGAAGCCTACCGCAACAAGGGGGTAGACGTGTCGCTGTATGGCACGCTGATCAAGGCGTTCATCGAAAACGGCTACGTCAATTCCGACTCCGGCTGGATTCTGGCCACCAACCAGGCGATGAACAGCATCCTCGACAACGTGGGTGCGACCCGCTACAAGACGTTCCGCTACTACGAGAAGGCACTCTAAAGCATGGCGAAGATCCTCATCGTCGACGATGAGCCGATGACCGCAGATATGCTCGGCGCGTTCCTGCGCATCATGAAGCATGAAAGCGCCGCCGCCTACACCTGCCAGCAGGCGTGGGACAAGCTGACCTGGTTTGAGGCCGATGCGGTGCTGCTGGACATCATGCTGCCAGACATGAACGGGCTGGAGATGTGCAAGGCGCTGCGTGAACGCCCGGAAACCAAACACCTGCCCATCATCATGATATCCGCGATGGAGCCACCCCTGCGCGCAGAAGCTGCCGCAGCGGGCGCAAATGCCTACCTTCCGAAGCCGATCACGATCGCCGGGCTGAAGGCGATCCTGGCGGAAACAGGCATCCAGTAACGCGGGCTGGCAGGGCGTTACAGCGGCAGGCGCACGCTGATATGGGTGCCCGCGCCGACCTCGCTGGTGATGCTGATCTGGCCGCCCATCGCCTTCATGCGTTCGCGCATCGATTGCAGGCCCAGGTGCCCGTTAAATGACTCGTTCGGGTCGAAACCGCGCCCGTCATCGACGATATCGAGCTGCACCTCATCCTCATCTTCCTCCAGACGAATCACCACCGTGGACGCCTGCGCGTGTTTCATGACATTGTGCAGCGCCTCGCGCGCCACGCGATACAGGTTCTCTTTGGTCTCCAGCGGCAGATTCGGCTCATCGCACATCTCGCTGACGATGCGGATGCCGTGGCGGGCTTCCAGCAGGCCGCCCTGCTTGCTCAGCGCGGTAATCAGCCCTTCTTTCTCCAGCGAGTCCGGGCGCAGGTCAAAAATCAGCGTGCGCATTTCGGTCAGGCCGGCCTGCGTCAGGCTGACGACATAGTCCAGCGGGGCTTTGGCCAGCGCCGGATCCTTGTCCAGCTGCGCGCGCGCCGTGGTGGCGCCCAGCGCGATGCCATACAGCGCCTGCGAGACCGAGTCGTGCAGCTCGCGCGAGAGGCGCGTGCGTTCCTGCAGGGCGGCCAGCTCTTTGCCCTGGCGATAGCTGCGCGAATTCTGAATCGCCACCGCGATCAGGTCGGCCAGCGTGGACATCACGCGCAGCTGCGATTCGCCCATGGTGGTGCCATAGGGCGCGCGCACCAGCAGCACCCCAATCACACTGTCACGCACCACCAGCGGGGCGGCCAGCTCACTGGTCGTGCGCAGGCCGGTCGCATCCTGGGGATTGTCCATGCCGGTCAGCAGTTCCTGCACCATCTGATGCGAAATCAGCCCGCGCCGCTCACGCATTGCCCGCGCCGCCAGACATTCCCCATCGACATCCAAAAAGTCGTCGGGGTCATCGCTGACGCTGGCAACCGGCCGCAGATGTTTGGTGCCGTCGGCCAGATAAAGCGTGATGTCGTGCGGGGCGAAATGCGTGCGCGTGAGCGCGGTAAATTCCTGCAGCAAACGCGCTTCTTCGAGCAGCGTGGTGGCGGCCGCGCTCACTTTGGCCACCGTCGCCAGCTCGTTGGCGCGCTGCTCAATCTCGTGGCGCGCCAGCTCCGCGCTGATAATCGCCTGCCGTGCAGTCACCACCGAAAACAACACTGGCCGCAGGGTATCGATCATCTGGCGCAGGTCGTCGCTGATCACCACTTCTTCCATCCACAGCAGCTGCACCGCGCCATACCACACGTTATCGGCCCACAGCGGGATGATGATGGCGGTGCGCCAGCCCAGGTCGAGCGTCTTCTGTGCGGCATCCCCGAAGATTGCGCGCATTTCTTCAGCGCCGGTCACATGCAGAATTGTCTCCGGATGCTGTTCAATATAGTGCAGTCCCGGCCATTCCGAGGCGCGAAAGATCACCTTGAACCAGGTGAGCGAGGTATCGGCAAACTTGCCGCCCGGGTGTCGGTTGGACTTCATCTGAAAGCCGAGGTTCCCATCCACATCGGTCGAGGCAAAATGCAGGCTGGAATAGCATCCGTCGGGGATGCTGGTCAGCGAGGCGAGTGCCGTCAGGATGCCGGCTTCATCGCGGGCGCGGGCCAGTTCGCTGGTCACACGGGCGACGATTTCGGCGCGTGAGCGCGCATGCTCGGTCTCGCGGCGCGCCAGTTCCGTCTCGCGCTGCAGGCGGATGCGGTCAAAGGCCGCCATCAGCAGCTCACGGGCCGCCAGTATCAGCCGTTTTTCACCGTCGCTGAACGCGCGCGGCTGGGCATAGCGGAAGCCAAAGCCCCCCAGCACGCGGGTCAAATCATCTTCGGGGTTAAATGAACAGGCCAGCGTCGCCTGCATGCCCATCGCCTCCGCCAGCGAGGTCCTCGACACCGGATCGACGCGCGGATCCATCATCACATCCTCGATCACATACAGCCGGTTGTCGCGCATGGTGAACGTGATCGGAAAGGCCGCCACCGGGATGCTGTCTTCGGTCACCTGCCCCGCCTGCGACCCGTTCATCTGCATCTGCACGATGCTGAAGTTGCCCGCCAGTGCCGTATAGGTATGGTCGGGGATGGCGAGATACGCCGCATCGGCGTCGGGCATGAGGATGCTGATGGCCTGCACAATCTCCATGTGCGAGACGGCCGAGTTCACACGGCCAGCCAGCCTGTACAGCAGCGTCGCTTCTTCCTTGGCTTCCTGCGCAGACAGCAGCGCGCGCCGCGTGGTCACGATGGCAGCCAGCGTGGGCAATAACTGTGTATAGATGTCGTGTTCCTCGGCGGTGATCGCGCGCGCCTCGGCAAATGTGACGCCCATCAGCGCCTGCCAGCGTTTGCCCGTGCGCAGGGGCAGCATGATGCCGCTGCGCATGCCCCAGATGTGCATAATGGCGCGGGCGGAGTCGGCCACACGCGGGTCTGTATCGAAGTCGTTGAAGAAGGCGGGCTGGTCGTTGGCGTCGTGCGAGGTACACGCTTCCAGCAGCTTGAGCGTGGCCTCCGACACCGGAAAGGTTTGCCCATTCGGCAGGACAGGATTCCCAATCGTGCTCACCACCCGGAGCTGCGTCGGGCTGCCCGCCTCGTCGGTATCGACAAAATGCAGCAGCAGTTGCGCCGGCCCAAAGCGGGACGCAAACGGCGCGATCGCGGCCAGGATATCGCTCTCGGAGCGCACATTGGCCAGCGCGGTATTGATCTGGTTCAGCAGGGTGGCGCGTTCAATGTATTCAGTCGGATGTGCGGTCTGCTGCATGGTGTGGAGGCCCTGTCTGGACGCTTATCTGGACTTTCAGACAGTATAACTATATGCCAGATTTGCGTTCAATAAGCCCGCCAGGGTGATGAGCGCGTCTCCGCCCAAAGACTGATGCGCGCCTCAACAGCTGTCGTTTTTCAGGCTTTGTGCGTGGGCTGGATGTCCCCTGCGCATCAGGCGAACATGCAGGCATTACCTTTAGAAAGCAAAGGAACGCTTAACCGCCAAGACGCCAAGAGCGCCAGGACATACATCATGAACAACTGGCGACTGTGTAAACATTGACCGCTATTGCAGATGGGTGGTTCTGACTATTCGCCACCAGACGGCTTCTATCCTTCAGGTCTTGGCGCTCCTGGCATCTTGGCGTCTTGGCGGTTCAAATTATCGGTGAGGTCATGCATATGAGCTGTTTCGGCGGGGCGCCCGCTTGACCACAAAGTCACGGCCACCTTGACGCAAAACGCGTCTTTGTTACAATGAATGTATATCACTCATCAAGAGCGAGGGAGGGCAACGGCCCGGTGAACTCGCGGCAACCCCCGAAGCGTCGGAACGGTGCCAAATCCGTCAGCAGCCGCTGAACGATGAGACGTGCACAGGGTGTCAGCCACCACACGCCGTCTTGTTTGCTCAGGACGGCGTGATTGTTTTGGAGGACAGGCCCATGCATCCGTATCCCGACGCGTTACACGCCCCACTGCTTGAATTTGACCCGGCGCCGCAGGCCTTTATCGAGCCGTCACGCGTGCTGCCCCATCTGGCCGCGATGCCTGCGCGGGTCGTCCTGTGCTTCTTCCATGAGGTGCTGGAGGCGGTGCGCGCCGCTGCCCCGCATGACGCGGGGCATGTGGTCGACCTGAAAAGCGAGATGGGCCGCAATCCGGTGTGGAAGCTGAACTGGCACGGCGTGGAAGTCGCGTTCCTGCATCCGGGTGTGGGCGCGCCGCTGGCGGGCGGTTTCCTGGAAGAAGGCATCGCGCTGGGCGGGCGACAGTTCGTGGCTGTCGGCGGCGCGGGCGTGCTGGACAGCGCGCTGACGGTCGGGCATGTCGTCGTGCCCACCAGCGCCATGCGTGACGAAGGCCTGAGCTACCATTATTTGCCGGCATCGCGCACGGTCGATGCCCACGCAGGCATGACCGCGCATATCCGGGCGACGCTGGAGCGCCATCATGTGCCCTATGTGGCCGGCCTGACCTGGACGACCGACGCGCTCTACCGCGAGACGACGGCCAAAATTGCTGCGCGCCGCGCCGAAGGCTGCCTGACGGTCGAGATGGAAGCGGCCGCCTTCTTCGCCGTGGCGCAGTTCCGCGGCGTGCCATTCGGCCAGATCCTGTATGGCGGCGATGACCTGGGGGGTGATGCCTGGGACCACCGCGACTGGATCGGCGGGCAGGCGGGCAACCGCGAGAAGCTGTTCTGGCTGGCGGTTGAGGCGGCTGCCAGCGCCCCTGAAACGACGTGATTCGGCTATGATCCGCAACTTACCATACAATAGAGGGATCATCACGGACTCATAGCGTTACGGGAGCAGTCATGATACGGACATCCATAGCCAGCTGGATGGGGGATATGCGGCTGAGGCGGAAATTCACCCTCGTGCTGCTGGTGATTTCCGCCATCGGCTTCATCGCCTGCTGGGCGGTCGTGTCGCAGATGATGTTTGGCCAGGCGACAGCCATCAGCCGCCTGCGGGCCGATGCCGCCATCGAGATGATGAACTCGGTGCGGCACTACACCAGCACCCGCATCAACGCGCTGCTGAGCGACGAACTGGCCGCGTCCGAAACGTTCATCGCGGAAACCGTGCCTGCCTATTCGGCCCGCGAGGTATTCGAGCACTGGCGCACCTCGCCGCAGTATTTATCGTACTTTTACAAAGAGGCCGCCAGCAACCCGACCAATCCGCGTGATATGGCCGACGCGTTTGAATTCGGGCTGCTGGAAGCGATGCGCGCCGACGCGGTCGCCAATGCCAATATGTCGGGCTTCACCATGCGCGACGGCGTGGAAGTGTTTTACACCGCCCGCCCGCTGCGCGTAACCAGCGACTCGTGCCTGGCCTGCCACAGCACGCCAGAGCAGGCGCCCGCCAGCCTGATCGCCACCTATGGATCGCAGAATGGCTTTGGCTGGCAGGTGGGCGAAATCATCGCCGCGCAGGTGGTGTATGTGCCGGCCAGCGATGTGGTGGGCACGGCGCAGACCTGGGTGACCATCCTGATGGTGGTGTTTGGCGTCACGCTGTTTGTGCTGATGCTGGCGGCGCGGTCACTGTTACAGGTGGCCGTGGTCGTGCCGATGGAGCAGATCGCGGGGACGGCCCGCAGCGCTGCCGACGACGCGAGTTGGTCGCCCACCGCTGACCAGATCGCTTCGGTGAGCAGCATCGCGGTGCGCGGTGATGAAATCGGCCAGACAGCGCGTCACTTCAAGCATCTCTTGCAGGAGATGTATGCCCGTGAACAGCGCCTGCGCCAGGAAGTGCGCCGCCTCGAGATTCAGATCGACTCGGCCAAGCGCGAGAAGGAAGTGCGCCAGATCACCGAGAGCGAGTATTTTCAGGACTTGCAGGCGAAGGTGAAAGACCTGCGCCGCCAGAAGCCGGGTGCTGCGCAGGAATGACGCGTGAAACAGCGCGCCGGTCAGGCAGATTGGCCGGATGGGATTATGCGGGCGACGGGGCATATTTTGTGACGATATGCACGCATGCGCGAGAGGTGTTGTTTGGGGAGATTGTGGATGGTGTGGCAAATATGAACGCGTTTGGAGACGTTGCGAAGGCATGTTGGATGTCATTGCCGAGCCATTTTCCGCATGTCGAGATTGACGCGTTCGTCGTGATGCCAAACCATGTGCATGGTATTTTGATGTTTCACCGCGCGGCCGAATCCGGATCGCGGGATGTAGGGGCAAGGCATGCCTTGCCCCTACGCCAGGCGCCCGCAGGGTTTGGAAAGCCGCAGGCCGGTTCCCTGGGGACGGTTATTGGCGCGTTCAAATCGGCAACCGCGCGTCATATAAATATGCTGCGTGATGTCGAAGGTGGTCCGGTGTGGCAGCGCAGTTATTATGACCACATCATCCGTGACGAAAGAGACCTGAACCATTGCCGTCAGTACATCATCACCAATCCGGCCCGGCATGAAGAACGCAGGCATCACACCAACGGAATCACGTAGGGGCAAGGCATGCCTTGCCCCGGAACAATCATGAATCACAGTGCATAAAACGAGACCCAGACCCATGACCCAGACCTATTCCCGCACCTTCACCAATCGCCGCTATTTGGACGCCGTCCACGACCACGTCGTCGTCTTTGACGGGGCGATGGGCACCAATGTGCAGCTCTATAAGCTGACGGCCGAGGACTTTGGCGGCGAAAAATACAACGGCATGAATGACTATCTGGTGCTCACGCGGCCGGATGTGATCGCCGAGATTCACGCCTCGTTCCTGGCGGCCGGCGCGGAAGCCGTGGAGACGGATACGTTTCGCAGCAACCCGATCACGCTGAAAGAATTCGGCCTCGAAGACCAGTGCTATGCCATCAACCACGCGGCCGCGTCGCTGGCACGCGGGGTGTGCGACCGTTTCGAGAGCGAGACCGGCATCCCGCGTTTCGTCGCCGGCAGCATGGGCCCGACCGGCAAGCTGCCCAGCGGCAACGACCCCGACCTGAGCAACGTCACGTTTGACGAGCTGGCCGCCGTATTTTATGAGCAGGCGCGCGGGCTGACCGAAGGCGGCGCGGACGTGCTGCTGATCGAGACCAGCCAGGACATCCTGGAGGTGAAGGCCGCCATCTGGGGCATCAACCGTTATTTCGAGGACAGCAAGACGCGCATCCCGTTGCAGGTGCAGATCACGCTGGACACCGCCGGGCGCATGCTGTTCGGCACGGATATCGCCAGCGCGCTGGCCACGCTGGAGGCGCTGCCGATCGACATCATCGGCATGAACTGCTCCACTGGCCCTGAATACATGAGTGAGCCGATCCGCTATCTGGCCGAGCACAGCCGCATCCCCATCAGCGTGCTGCCGAATGCCGGCCTGCCCATCAACGTGGACGGCGAGGCCGTGTACCCGATGGAGCCGGACCCGTTTGCCGAGATGGTGAGCGACTTTGCACGGCGCGGCGTGAGCGTGGTCGGCGGGTGCTGCGGCACGCGGCCGGAACACATCGCCCGCCTGTACGAGCGCGTACACGGCTTCAGCTATGACCAGTTCCTGACCGCCAAAGACTCGCCGGAGCCGCTGGAACGCCGCGCCCCGGCCCAGCGCGAACCAGACACCTTCGCGGTGGCCAGCAGCAACATGCGCGCCACGCCAATGGTGCAGAATCCCGGCCCGACGATGATTGGGGAGCGCGTGAATACGCAGGGCAGCCGCAAGGTCAAGCAGCTGCTGCTGGACGACGATTACGATGCCGTCGTGCCGATCGCGGTCGACCAGGTGGAGGCGGGCGCGCACATGCTGGACGTGTGCGTGGCGCTGACCGAACGCGCCGACGAAGCCGTACAGATGCGTACGCTGGTTAAAAAGCTGTCGATGTCGGTGGAAGCGCCGCTGATTATCGACGTGACCGACGCAGCCGTGGCCGAGGCAGCCCTGTCGGTTTATCCGGGCCGCGCCATCATCAATGGCAACAATCTGGAAAATGGCCGCGAGCGCATCGACCAGGTGCTGCCGATCGCGCGCAAGTATGGCGCGGGCGTGCTCTCGATGACCATCGACGAGGTGGGCATGGCGCACACGCGGGAAGGCAAATTGCAGATCGCCCAGCGCATCCACGACATCGCCGTGAACGACTACGGCATGCGCGCCGAAGACCTGATTTTCGACACGCTCACCTTCCCGCTGACGACCGGGCAGGAGGAGCTGCGCAATGACGCCATCGAGACGATCGAGGGCATCCGCCTGATCAAGCAGGCCATGCCCGGCGTGATGACCGCGCTGGGCGTGAGCAATGTCAGCTTCGGCGTGACGCCGGCCGCGCGCGGCGTGCTCAACAGTGTGTTCCTGTATCATGCGGTGGCGGCCGGGCTGGACATGGCGATTGTGAATCCCGCGCACATCACGCCCTATGCCGAAATACCGGAGGACCAGCGCAAACTGGCCAACGACCTGATCTACAACACCGACCAGGACGCCCTGCCGCGCTTCATCCAGTACTTCGAGAAGAACGATGTCAAGCTGGCGGGCAGCGAGGTGGAAGACCCGACCGCCACCATGACCGACGAGGAGGCGCTGCACTGGAAGATCGTGCACCGCAAGAAGCAGGGCCTGGAGGCGCATATCGACGCGGCGCTCACCCGCCAGGATGCCGTGGGCGTGCTGAACAATGTGCTGCTGCCGGCCATGAAGGAAGTGGGCGATAAATTTGGCGCGGGCGAGCTGATCCTGCCGTTCGTGCTGCAAAGCGCCGAGGTCATGAAGATGACGGTCGCCTATCTGGAACGCTTCATGGACAAGGTCGAAGGCTCCAGCAAGGGCACGGTCGTGCTGGCCACGGTCTATGGCGACGTGCACGATATCGGCAAAAATCTCGTCAAGACCATCCTGAGCAACAACGGCTACACCGTGCACGATATTGGCAAGCAGGTGCCTGCCAATACCATCATCGAGAAGGCAATCGAGTACAAGGCCGACGCCATCGGCCTGAGCGCGCTGCTGGTGAGCACCAGCAAGCAGATGCCCATCATCGTCAACGAGCTGGCCAAGCGCGGGCTGAAGTTCCCCGTGCTGATCGGCGGCGCGGCCATCAACCGCAAGTTTGGCCGGCGCATCCTGTTCCTGGAAGACTCGCAGGAGCCGTATGAGCCAGGCGTGTTCTACTGCAAAGACGCTTTCGAAGGGCTGAGTGTGATGGACACGCTCGTCAGCGACAAACGCCAGACCTTCGTGCAGGAGCTGGTGGCCGATGCCTACGCCGAGATGAACAAGCCCGTGCCGGTGCGCCGCGAACGCCACTATGGCATGGCCAAGACCGTGCAGCCCGCCAAAGTCGTGCCGTCTGCGCCATTCTGGGGCGGCAAGACGATTGAGTCCATGCCGCTGGAGATCGTGCTGCAATATCTGCACAAGCCGGAGCTGTATCGCCTGAGCTGGGGCGCGACCAATACGCACGGAGAGGAATGGACGAAACTTCAGGCCGAGTTTGAGGCGCGGCTGGAGGTCATGACGCGCGCGGCCATCCGCGAAAAGACGCTGCTGCCGCAGGCCGTCTATGGCTATTTCCCGGTCAACAGTGAGGGCGACGACCTGGTAATTTACGATCCGGCGCCGTTCCAGGCCGCGCTGGAGGCCGCCGGCGGTGTCCTCAGCCCGGATGCCTATGGGGGGGTCGAACGCCGCGAAGTGGGACGATTCGCTTTCCCGCGCCAGCCGTATGGCGACTACCTGTGCATCAGCGACTATTTCGCCCCGGCAGACAGCGGCCTGATCGATGTCATGGGCTTGCAGGTGGCGACCGTGGGGCAGGCGGCCAGCGAGCATTTCGACAAGCTTCAGGGGGCAGACAGCTACAGCGAGGCCTATTTCTTCCATGGGCTGGCGGTGCAGGCCGCCGAAGCAACCGCAGTATATGTCAACCGGAAAGTGGTCAATGCCGGGCTGGGCATCGGCTCTGGCCAGGGCAAGCGCTACTCGTGGGGCTATCCGGCCTGCCCCGACCTGAACGACCACGCCACGGTCATGCGCCTGCTGCCCCAGGCGGCGACGGCGCTGGGCCTGGAGCTGAGCCCGTCGTTCCAGTGGATTCCGGAACAGAGCACGGCGGCCATCGTCGTGCACCACCCTGACGCCAAATACTTTAGCGTCGGCGTCGACCGCGTGCAGCAGATTGAAGGAGCGTAAAGCTCTGAAGCCGTTTTTTTCGCTATTTTGCCGCCTGGGGTTCAAAACCCCCAGGCTACAAAAAAACAAGTACCTGAAGGCACTTGAAAGCAGGTCGTTCAGGAACAGACTCAACAAAGCAGAATCCTTCAGTCCCTTCAGGGACGTGTCAGTTGGCAGACCGGGGTTTTGAACCCCGGGCGGCACAGATGCGCGTGCAAATGTGAACGCATCGCAGCCGTATGAAGTGACCATAACCGTGCTGTGTACAGGGATACGACTTTGACTTTACGTGACTACATCACCGCAGTGCCCAAAGTGGATCTGCATGTGCATCTGGAAGGCAGCATGCCGCCGGAGACGCTGCTGCGTCTGGCGCGCAAACACGGCATCGCCCTGCCCGTGAACACGCTGGACGAGGTGCGCGACTGGTTCACCTTCATCGACATGCCGCACTTTGTGAATATCTACATCAGCATTTCGCGGGTGCTGCAAACGCCTGAAGATATCGAGCAGCTGGCGCGTGACTTCCTGAAGGGCCAGGCCGCGCAGAATATCGTGTACAGCGAGGTGACCTACACCCCGTACACGCATTACCATCAGAAGGGCATCCCCTTTCACGAGCAGCTTGACGCGCTCAATCGGGCGCGCCGCTGGGCGGAGGACACCCTGGGCGTGACCATGCGCTACATCTTCGACATCGCCCGCGAGCTGACGCCAGCCGAGGGCGCGATCACCGCCGACTGGGTGATTGACGCGTTCCACGAGCCAGACAGCGGCATCGTCGCGCTGGGGCTGGGCGGCTATGAAGTGGGCCATCCGCCGGGGAAATTCTCGGACAGCTTCGCCCGTGCCCGCGACGCTGGCGTCACGCTGGTGCTGCATGCCGGCGAACATGGCGGCTCGGTCAACATTCATGGCGCGCTGGCCGAAGGCTCGGTACGCATCGGCCACGGCATCGGCTGCATCGACGACGCGCCGCTGGTCGCCCTGCTACGCGAACGCCAGGTGCCGCTGGAAGTCTGCCCCACCAGCAATGTCTGCCTGGGGGGATCGGCAACGCTGGCCGCGCATCCCATCCAGCGCATGATCGACGCCGGGCTGAATGTCACCGTGAACAGCGATGATCCGCCGATGTTCAACACCACGCTGACCGAGGAATTCATCCGCTGCGCCGAGACCTTCGGCTGGAGCGCGCATCAGGTCGACCGGCTGATTATGAATGCCGCGCGCTCGGTGCTGCTGCCCCCAGACGCGCAGGCTGCGCTGGAAGCCCACATCAGTGGGGGGATGGTCGATGCCCGGGTGAAGTATCTTTAAGGGATAGTGCTGAGTGCTGAGTAATGAGTTAGGCATATCATTTTACTCGTTGCTCAGCACTCAGTACTCAGTACTTGATCGCTTTGGAGGTTTCCATGGGCTTTGAAGAAGATGGATTCGGACGGCCGCCGCGGCCATCGCGTTCGGTGCTGGCGGGTCTACCGCTGATCATCGGCGCGGTGGTCGTGACCGGGCTGGGGCTGGTGATTTTCCTGTCCGGACAGTTTGGCACGCGCCTGGCTGAATGCCGCGCGATTGCGGCGTCTGTGCCCGGCCTGACGCTGGTGTCTGAAGAGTCAATGGGATTCCTCCAGCTTAACGGCGTGCTGGAGAGCGTGTATACCAGCGCCGACGCGCCCGCTGCTGTCGAGGCGGCGTTCATTGGCGCGAACGGCGCGGTCATGCGCCAGGCCGTGGAAAGCGGTGACTTCACCAACACCGCCCGCGCCGCGCCAATCATCACCGCCAATGAAGGGGGCGGCAGCACAGTCAGGCTGTCGTGCCCATAGACGAAAGAGAAGTGCTGAGTACTGAGTGCTGAGCAATGAGTAGACAAGAGAGAAGTACTGAGTGCCGAGCAATGAGCAATGAGTAGTGATGAGTAAAAGCAGCATTGAGTCATTGCAGCGGCGACTCAGTACTCATTGCTCAGCACTCAGCACTATATAAAGGAAACCCTGATGACGCATCACACATCCCGCCGCTCATTTGCCGAGCGCCTGAAAGACCCCGCCCCGCTGCTGGCCGATGGCGCGATGGGCACCATGCTGCATGGCAGCGGCCTGCCAATTGATGCGGCCTTTGACCAGCTCAACATCACCCAGCCGGACGTTATCCGCGCGGTACATGCGCAGTACTTGCAGGCTGGCGCCGAGCTGATCGAGACCAATACCTTTGGCGCCAACCGCATCAAACTGGCCGAATACGGGCTGGAAGACCAGGTAGCGCGCATCAACCAGGCCGGCGTGCAGCGCGCCCGCGAGGCACTTGACGCGTCTGGCCGCGAGGCCTATATCGCTGGCAGCGTGGGGCCGCTGGGCATGGGCCTGCAGCCGTACGGCCGCCTGAAGCCTGAGGACGGCGTGGCCATTTTCAGCGAGCAGATCAGCGCGCTGGCCGAGGCGGGCGTTGACGCGCTCATCTTCGAGACATTCACCGACCTGGGCGAGCTGAAGCTGGGCATCGAAGCCGCCCGCAGCGTCGCGCCCGGCCTGCCGATCATCACCGAAATGACTTTCACCGCCGACGACCGCACGATTTACGGCTATCTGCCTGGTCGTGTCGCCCGTGAGCTGAGCGAGGCCGGCGCGGATGTGATCGGCGTCAACTGTTCCGGCGGCCCGTCGCAGATTTCCCGCGTGCTGGCTGCCATGCGCGAGAGCACGCCGCATGCGCGCCTGTCGGCCATGCCCAACGCCGGCTTTCCGCAGAGCGTGGGCGGCCGCATGATGTACGCCGCTACCGTGGAATATTTCGCGGATTACGCGCTCACATTCCGCGAGCTGGGCGCGCAGGTCATCGGCGGATGCTGCGGCACCACGCCCGCGCATATCGCCGCCATGCGCGCCGCGCTGGATGACCCGTCGCGCCGCCCGCACATCGAAATCGCCAGCGATGCCGACGAGGACGAGCGCGATATGTCTGCCCCCGAACGGCCGTCAGAGCTGGCGCATATGCTGGCGACCGGCCAGTTTGCCATCAGCGTGGAGATGACGCCGCCGCGCGGCCATAACTTCGACAAAATGGTGGCCAGCGCGCGCCTGCTGCTGGACGCCGGAGCGAATGTCCTGAACGTGGCCGACAGCCCGACGGCGCGTATGCGCGTCAGCCCGTGGGCGGCCTGTCATGCGCTGGAGCAGGCGCTGGGCGTCGAGACGATCCTGCATTTCCCCACGCGCGGCCGCAACATGCTGCGCATCCAGAGCGACCTGCTGGGCGCGCACGCGCTGGGCCTGCGCAATATCTTCGTGTGCATGGGCGACCCCACGCGCATCGGCGATTATCCGGAGGCCAATGACAACTACGACATCGTGCCCACCGGCCTGATCAAGCTGAGCAAGCAGCGCCTGAATGCCGGCCTCGACCAGGCAGGCAACAGCATCGGCCAGCCGACCTCGTTCACCGTGGGCTGCGCGCTCAATCTGGCGCCGGATGATCTGGACAAGGAAGTGGAACTGACGCGCAAGAAGCTGGAAAACGGCGCCGATTTCGCGCTGGCCCAGCCTGTCTTTGAGCCGCACAAGGCCGAAATTTTCCTGGAGCGTTATCAGCAGGTGACAGGATCGGCGCTGAAGCTGCCCGTGCTGGTGGGTGTGATGCCGCTGTACAGCATGAAGCACGCGCAGTTTCTGCACAACGAGGTACCCGGCATCAGCATCCCGGATGCGATTATGCGCCGCATCGAGGATGCCGGGGAAGATGCTGCCCAGGAAGGCGTGCGCGTGGCGCAGGAGCTGCTGCTCGCGCTCAAGCCGTTCGCCCAGGGCGCGTATATCATCCCCAGCTATGGCCGTTATAACCTGGCCGCGCAGGTGGTCGAGGCCGTGCATGTGAAGGCCTGAGGCAGGGAAATCGCCCCACAGTCTATGTTTGGACAAGTCCTGTGTGCCCGCCCTGCTGGTACGCGGGAATTTTGCCGGGGCGCTGGGCGAATATGAGTAGCGGCATGGCATGCCATGCCGCTACGCGAACATTTGGCGCGTGACCAGGGCGTGAGGTTAGCCTCTTACTCCACCACTTCGCCGACCACCACGCGCTCGAACACCAGCACGTGCGAGCCATCCTCGTTGGTGCCTGCCCCCACCAGAATATGGTCGGTCTCGTTGAAATAGCCGTTCAGGATGGCATTCGCCAGCGGGTCCTGGAGCTCGGTCTGAATGACGCGCTTGAGCGGACGCGCGCCATACACCGGGTCGTAACCCGCGTCGGCCAGCAGCTTCTTGGCCTCGTCGGTCAGCGCGATTGTCATGCGGCGGTCACTCAGCAGACGATCCAGCCGCTTGAGCTGAATATCGACGATGCGCGTCATGTCTTCGCGCGAGAGCGGCGTGAACAGGATGATATCGTCGAGTCGATTGAGGAACTCCGGCCGGAAATAGCCATCGAGCTGGGCCACCACCTCGGCGCGCATCTGCTTGCGGTCAAATGGGCCGCCAGCCAGGGCGCGTTCCTTGATATGCGCGCTGCCCACGTTGCTGGTCATGATGATGATGGTGTTCTTGAAATCGACCACGCGCCCCTGGCCATCGGTCAGGCGGCCGTCGTCAAACACCTGCAGAAACACGTTGAACACTTCGGCGTGGGCCTTCTCCACCTCGTCCAGCAGCACCACGCTGTACGGGCGACGGCGCACGGCCTCGGTGAGCTGGCCGCCCTCCTCATAGCCGACATAGCCGGGGGGCGCACCCAGCAGGCGTGCCACGCTGTGCCGTTCGCCATACTCGCTCATGTCAATGCGGACCATCGCGTTTTCATCATCAAACAGGAATTCAGCCACGGCCTTGGCCAGCTCGGTCTTGCCGACGCCGGTCGGGCCGAGGAACATGAACACGCCTACCGGGCGATTCGGGTCCTGCAGGCCGGCACGCGCACGGCGCACCGCCGCGCTGACCGCCCGCACCGCATCATCCTGGCCGATCACGCGGTCATGCAGGCGATACTCCATGTTGATCAGCTTCTGGCTCTCGCCTTCCATCAGGCGCGACACCGGCACACCCGTCCAGCGCGACACGACCATGGCGATCATGTCGCTGTCCACTTCTTCGTGCAGCATCGATGACCCGCTGGCGCGCAGGTTATCCATCTGGGCATCGGCCACCTTCAGCTCGCGCTCCAGGTCGGGCAGCGTGCCATATTGCAGGCGGGCCGCCGTCTCCAGGTCAGCGCGGCGCTCGGCCTGTTCCAGCTCGACCTTCGCATCGTCGATGCGCGTCTTGATCGTGCGGATAGCCTCGATGGCGCCCTTCTCCGTCTGCCAGCGCGCGCTCAGGCCGTGCAGTGTCTCCTGCAAATTGGCCAGTTCTTCTTCCAGATTATCCAGGCGCTCCATGCTGGCGTCGTCGCGTTCTTTGCGCAGCGCCTCGCGCTCGATTTCAAGCTGCATAATCTGGCGCTCGACGGTATCCAGCGCCTGCGGCTTGCTGTCGATTTCCATCTTCAGGCGGGCCGCCGCCTCGTCGATCAGGTCGATGGCCTTGTCGGGAAGCTGGCGGTCGGGGATGTAGCGTGCGCTCAGCGTGGCCGCGGCGATCACTGCGCTGTCCTGGATGCGCACGCCATGATGCACCTCATAGCGTTCCTTCAGGCCGCGCAGGATGCTGATGGTGTCCTCGATGCTGGGCTCCTCCACCATGACCGGCTGGAAGCGCCGCTCCAGCGCGGCATCCTTCTCGATATGCTTGCGGTATTCGTCCAGCGTGGTCGCGCCGATGCAGCGCAGTTCGCCGCGCGCCAGCATCGGCTTGAGCAGATTGCTGGCATCCATCGCGCCTTCCGCCGCGCCCGCGCCGACGATCGTGTGCAGCTCGTCTAAAAACAGCACGATCTGGCCGCCGCTGTCGCTGACTTCCTTCAGCACGGCCTTCAGGCGCTCCTCAAATTCACCGCGGAACTTGGCGCCCGCCACCAGCGCGCCCATATCCAGCGCGATAATCGTTTTGTCGCGCAGGCTTTCTGGCACGTCACCCTTGACGATGCGCTGTGCCAGTCCCTCGGCCACGGCCGTCTTGCCGACGCCCGCCTGGCCGATCAGCACCGGGTTATTCTTCGTGCGCCGCGAGAGCACCTGCACAATGCGGCGGATTTCGTCTTCGCGGCCGATGACCGGGTCCAGCTTGCCCTGGCGAGCAATTTCGGTCAGGTCGCGGCCATATTTCTCCAGCGACTTATACGTGCCTTCCGGCTCCTGCGAGGTCACGCGCTGTCCGCCGCGAATCGAGGCCAGCGCCTGCAAGACCGCGTCTTTGGTGACGCCGTGCTTCTTCAGCAGCGCGCCAATCGTCGGCTCGTCGGTCAGGGCATAGAGCAGATGCTCGGTGGAGGTGTACTCGTCGGTCATGCTGGCGGCCTGCTTTTCAGCGCGCCCCAGCACTTCCATCACCGCGCGCGACAGGCTGGGCTGCATGTTGCTGCCCGAGACCCGCGCCCGGTTATTCAGCATGGCCATCAGCTCGGCCAGCACCACCGCGGGACGCGCGCCCACCTTGGCGATGACATCCGGCACGACGCCATCTTTCTGTTCCACCAGCCCAATCGCCAGATGAATCGGCTCCAGCTGGGAGTGGCCATATTCAACTGCCAGCCCCTGGCCACGCACGACCGCTTCCTGTGCTTTGGTGGTATAGCGCTCAAAGTTCATATAAACCACTTCCTCGTTTACGTCTCTTATAAAGACTATAATCTCATTATAAGACGGACGTAGAAATTGCGTCTGATTATTATCAGCAGCCCACAAAACCCACTTTCAGGAACGACAAAGGATTCGCACCCATCATGACGATGAATAACGTCTTCTTCCCGCCCGAAAAAGCGATTATCAACCTGGAACGCACCGCCCACATCCTGCGCGCCATCGTGGAAAACATGACGGCCAAGCAGTCGATTGTGCTGCGCGACGGGCCGGACGGCTGGAACTCGGTGGAAATCATCTGCCATATGGCCGATTTCGACCATATCTTCCTCACGCGCATGAAGGATGCGGTCAGCAAAGACAACCCCACCTTCCGTGTGTATGATGTGCCCGGCCGCGTCATCAGCGAAAACTATGGCGGGCGCAAGATTGGCGAGGCGCTGTCGTGGTTTATCACCAACCGCAATGAGATGGTCGAGTGGCTGAAGACCGTCACGCCGGAACAGTTCGAGCGCATCGGCCAGCACCCGGAAAATGGCCAGATGACCGTGCGCGAAATCGCCTATAACACCATCCTGCACGACATCAACCACATCGAACAAATCCTGAAAGCGATTGGCCGCCTGCATGCTTAATGAACCGGCCCTCTCGCACGACGACCAGCCCGCGTCGCGTGCGCCCCGGCCACTGACCGATGCGGCCCTGGAGCCGGATCGTTTCAGTGACCTGCGCGCTATCGCCGCCACGATCATGGTCATCTCGCGCGAAATCGCTGTTGACGAGAATACCGGGCAGGCGCTGCGAGAAGATATGCTGCTGCTGCCCGGCTCGGCCCCGGAAGTCGTGTTTGAGGGCCAGCTCACGCTGCCAAGCGAGGAAGCCTACGCCAGCATCGACGGGCTGTTAGCGCCGCTGGATTACATCCCGCTGCTGCGCCATAACCGGGCCGCGGGCGGCGGCGTGCTGCTGATCATCGCGCACGGGCGGCCCAAAGTGACCGAACGCTCGCCGTGGATCAACATCGCCCTGTTTTTTGCCACGCTGCTGTCGCTGCTGTATGTGGGCACCAATATCGCGGCAGGCGAAGCCGGGGGCGTGAATCCCGCACTGGGCGCTGAAATATTCAATAATCCGCTGCAAAACCTGTGGCGTGGCGCGCCCTATGCCATCGCGCTCATGCTGATTCTGGGTGCGCACGAGCTGGGCCATTATTTCGCCGCACGCCGCCATAAGATGGGCGCGACGCTGCCCTATTTCATCCCGCTGCCGCCGCCGCTCAGCCTGTTTGGCACGGCGGGCGCGTTCATTCAGCTGCGCGAGCCGCTGAAGAACCGCAAGACGCTGCTGGACGTGGGCGCGGCCGGCCCGCTGATGGGCCTGCTGTTTGCCATCCCGATTGTGATGATCGGCCTGGCGACCTCGCCTGTCGGCCCGGTGGCAGGCTCTGGCCTGGTGGAAGGCAATTCGCTGTTATACGCGCTGGCGAAAGTGCTGACACTGGGGCGCTTCGTGCCAGTGGGCGATATCGATGTGACGATGAATCAGCTGGCGCAGGCGGGCTGGACCGGCCTGCTGGTGACGGCCATCAACCTGATTCCGCTGGGCCAGCTCGACGGCGGGCACATCCTGTATTCGCTGGTGGGTAATTCGGCGCGCAGGCTGTATGTGCCAGTGCTGCTGGCCACCATCGCGCTGACGCTGTTTTTCAGCGAGAGCTGGCTGCTGTGGCTGGGCCTGCTGTTCATCTTCGGGCGGTTTTACGCCGTCCCGCTGGATGCCGTCACCCAGCTCGACCCGCGCCGCCGCTTCATCGCCATCCTGAGTTTGCTCGTGTTTGTGGTGACATTTGTGCCGGTGCCGTTTCAGGTGCGCATCGTCGAGACCGCGCCGGTCATTCGCGAGAGCGTGTTCGCGCTGCCGATCATCGCCGCTGTGCTGTGCGCGGCCATGCTGCGCCGCCGCTGGCGCTAGTCCGTCACCAGGTTGCCCGGTCAACGGAGGGGCAACCTGGTGTACACTCAAATCTGTCAACTGCATCGCCTATCAGCCCCAAACAGCCTATGAACCAGCCAGTCTCTCAGCGCATCGTCGTCAAAGTGGGCACCAGCGTGCTCACCGGCGGCACCACTCGCCTCAGCACCCAGCGTATGCTGGCGCTGGTGCAGCAGACCGCCCAGCTGCATGCCGCCGGCCACGAAGTCGTGCTGGTGAGCAGCGGCGCGGTGGCGGCTGGCCGCGAACGGCTGAATTTCCCCGCGCTCAATCCGGCCATGCCCGTCAAGCAGATGCTCAGCGCGGTCGGGCAGGGGCGGCTGATTCAGCGCTACAGCGACCTGTACGACATCTTCGAGGTGGTGGTGGCGCAGGTGCTGCTCACCCGCGATGACCTGGGCAACCGCGAACGCTTCCTGAACGCACGCGATACCCTGCTCACGCTGATCGACCAGCGCATCATCCCGATCATCAACGAAAACGACACCATCGCCACCGAAGAAATCCGTGTGGGCGACAATGACAACCTGTCGGCGCTGGTGGCCACGCTGATCGAGGCCGATCTGCTGGTGCTGCTGACCGACCAGCAGGGCCTGTTCACGGCCGACCCGCGCAAACATGCCGACGCCTCGCTGATCGAGCGCGTCGAACGTATCACCGACGAGACGTTTGCGCTGGCGGGCGGCACGTCCACCGGGCTGGGCACTGGCGGCATGGTCACCAAGCTGCAGGCGGCCAAGCTGGCCACGCGCGGCGGCGTGGCGACCGTGATTGCGTCCGGCGACCGGCCCAATGTGCTGACCGACCTGGCGGCAGGCGTCAGCATCGGCACCCGCTTCGAGACCTCCCGTGAGGGCATCGAGCGCCGCAAGCGCCGCCTGCTGATCGAGAAGGTGCGCGGGCGTCTGCTGGTGGATGCCGGCGCGGCGCGCAAGCTGCTCAGCGGCGGGGCCAGCCTGCTGCCCGTCGGCGTGACGGGCGTGGAGGAAGATTTCAAACGCGGCAGCACGATCGCCATCATCGGGCCGGATGGCCGCGAACTGGCCCACGGCGTCACCGCGTATGACAGCGACGCGATCCGGCGTCTGATTGGTGTGCAAAGCGGACATATCCAGGAAATCCTGGGCTATAATTATGGGGATGCCCTGATCCACCGGAACAATATGGTGCTGATGGGATGAAGACGAGTGATGAGGGATGAGTAACGAGTAATGAGGGATGAACGTGGTTCCAGTCTGTACGAAACAAATAAATAAGGGCTTTTGAAAAACCAGACACTTATAATTCTTACTCATCACTCATCACTCATCACTCATTACTGAGGAACTTACGTCATGACCTACGATCTGAATGCTGCCGGGCAGCGCGCGAAGCTGGCCGCAAGGGCGCTGGCGAAGGCCTCGTCTGACGAGAAGAACCGGGCTGTGCTGGCGATTGCCGACGCGCTGGAGGCCCATAGCGAGGCGATCCTGGCCGCCAACGCGCGCGACCTGGAAGCAGCCCGTGCGCGCGGCCTGGCCGAGACGCTCATCCGCGACCGCTTTGACCTGACCAGCCGCATGGGCGGCATCATCCGCGATGTGCGCAAAGTGGCGGAGCTGCCCGACCCGGTAGGCACGGTCATCACCGACAGCACGCTGGCCAATGGCCTGAACGCGCGCAAAGTGCGCACCCCGATCGGCGTGATTGGCATGATTTACGAGGCGCGCCCCAACGTGACCGCTGACTGCGCGGTGCTGGCGCTGAAGACCGGCAATGCCTCCATCCTGCGCGGCGGCAGCGAAGTCTTCCACAGCAATATGGCCGTGATGGCGGCCATCAGCGGCGCGCTGCATGCGCTCAATCTGCCCCATGTGCCCGCCGACAGCATCCAGTTTATCGAGAGCACCGACCGCGCCTACGTGGAGCAGCTTCTCAAGCTGAGCCAGTTCGTGGACATGATCATCCCGCGCGGCGGGCAAAGCCTGCATGATTTCTGCCGCCAGAACGCGACCATCCCGGTCATCACCGGCGGGCTGGGCATCGTGCATCAGTTTGTCGACGACACCGCCAATCTGGACCACGCGCTGTCGATCGCTGTCAATGCCAAGACGCAGCGCCCCAGCGTGTGCAACGCGCTCGATACCCTGCTGGTGCATGAGGCAATTGCGGGGGAATTCCTGCCCCGCGCCGTGCAGACGCTGGCGCCGATGGGCGTCACCTTCCGTGCCGAGCCGCGTGCGCTGGCGCTGGTGGATGGCCTGCCCGGCGTGCAGCCTGCCGGCGAACAGGATTTCGACACCGAGTGGATGCAGCTCATCCTGGGGCTGAAAGTGGTGGACGGGCTGGACGACGCGATCGAGCATATCAACGCGCACAGCACCTTCCACAGCGAGGCCATCATCACCGAGACGCCGGAGCACGCAGACCGCTTCGTGCGCGAGATCGATGCCGCGGCGGTGTTTGTGAACACCAGCACGCGCTTCAACGACGGGTCGGCGCTGGGGCTGGGGGCGGAAATTGCCGTCAGCACCCAGAAGCTGCATGCCCGTGGTCCTATGGCGTTGGAAGAACTGACGACGTATAAATGGGTAGTAGTGGGCAGCGGACAAACGCGGCCTTAGCACTTCGGAATCCGTCTTTCAGAAAGACTTTTGGGCTATTTTGAGTCACTTGCTGTTCGTGGATGACAATCAGCTGCTGACGGAGCTTCTCTCCGAGGCGGCGCGTATGCTGGGCTATGAGGCCGTAATCGCCCAGTCTGCCGACAGCGCCCTGCATATGCTGGAGTCGCTGCCTGAGACGCCGCGCTTTGCGCTGGTGGATGTCAACATGTCCGGCATGACCGGCTTTGATTTCGTGCGCTCGGTGCGCCAGCACCCGCGCATGCACGACATGAACATTTACCTGACCAGCGGCAGCCCCCACGAAGATGAGGGCCGTGCGCTGGAAAGCGGTGCCAATGGCTATCTGCCCAAGCCGTATGGTCTGGACACCGTATTCATGCTGGTGGAAGGGCTGGACTAACACCCGTGGCAGACACCCCCGCAGCGACGCCAAAAGACACCACCCTCATCATCCTGAACCCGCACGCGGCCGGCGGGCGCGCAGGCGCGCTGTGGAAGCAGCTGGAGCCACTCTTGTGGGAACGGCTGGGCGAGCTGCTGGTGGTGGTGACGCAGCACGCCAGCGAAGTGGGCGAACGCCTGGATCACGCCTATGCCAGCGGGGTGCGCCGCGTGATTTCCATCGGCGGCGACGGCACCAATCACGCGCTGGTCAATGCGCTCATCGCGCAGAATCAGCGCGTACCCGAAAATGACCGCATGGTGTATGGCAGCATGCCCATCGGCACGGGGCGCGACTGGGCGCGCGGCATCGGCATGCCCATCCGCAGCATGAAGGAATCCGCCGACTGGATCGCCCGGGCCCAGCCGACCGCGCTCGATATCGGCCGCATGACCAAAGACGGCACAGACGAGTACTTCCTGAATATCGCCAGCGCCGGGCTGGGCGGTGCCGTCAGCCGCATCATCGAGAAGAAGAAGACGCGCCGCCCATGGACATTTCTGCTCTCGACCGTGCAGGCCATCCTGACATTCCAGCCGCAGCGCCTGACCATCACCCTGGATGGCAAGCCTTGGTACGACGACCGCGTGTTTGCGCTGGTGGTGGCCAACGGCACCACGTTTGGCCACGGCATGAAGATCGCGCCGCATGCCGTGCCCACCGACGGCCAGTTTGATGTCGTGCTCGTGCGCGCCGCCTCACGCCTGACCATCCTGGCCGCGCTGCGCCGCGTATACGACGCCAGCCACCTCACGCATCCGGCGGTCATGCATGCCCGCGCCAGCCAGGTCACCGTGAGTTGCAAAGACACCTTCGGCATGGAGCTGGACGGCGAAGGCGCAGACGGCCGCGAAGTCAGTTTCTCGGTCATGCCGTCGGCTATGCAAATTCTGATGTAGGCCAGCGCGTGTTTTGAATCGATTCTGTTTTCTATGCAGATGGCGGGTCTGACTGTTCCCCACCAGCCGAATTCCATCCTTCAAGTCATGGCGCTCTTGGCGTCTTGGCGGTTCAAATGCGCCAGGGCGACTCACGAGCCACCCGCCATGCTCCCCAGCCCCTAGACAATATCGGGCTTGTCGTCGTTTTTGCGCTTCTCGCGGCGGCGGCCAAACGGCGGCATCGGCGGCATGGGAGGAATCGGCGGGACAGGCGGCACCGGCGGCACGAAGTCCGGCGGCAGCGGGCGCCGCATCGGGATGCCTTCGGGCGGCATCCCCTGAAAAAATTCCGGGCCAAAGCCAGGCGGTATCGGCATGTCAAACTGGCGCGGGTCGTCCATGTTGCGCTCGGCCTCGGCCTGCTGGGCACGCTCAATTACAGCGCGCAGCACGCGCAGACCAGCCAGCGCCTGGCGCGCCTCATCCTCACTCAGCGACTCGATCATGTCGCGCAGGCCCTCGTAGGCATAATTCTGGATATCCGCCAGCACCGCCGCACCCTCGGTCGTCAGCTCAATCTGCACCATGCGCCGGTCACTTTCCAGCCGCGTGCGCTTCACCCAGCCGCGCCGCTCCAGCGCATCCAGTGTGGCCGACAGCGTGCTGCCGCCCACCATCAGCACATCGGCCAGGTCGCCCTGCACCAGCGGGCCATCTTTCAGCCGCTTCAGCAGCGTGATGTGGGGCGGGTGCAGGCGGTGGCGCGGGCGCACGCCGCGCATGCGCATGTCCAGCATACGGGCGACCGTGGGCACCGTATCCATCATGAGCTGGGCCAGCTCACGCTTCTCATCAGGGGTCATGTTGACGCTCCTTTGTTCGCAGGGCGAACGTTTCGCAGTACGATTAAATCGTAGTACGAATGATATGGCGTGTCAAGCAGGTCGTATGCAAACAAAATGCCCGTCGGGTGACGGGCATTGGTGAGAATTCGCGAATGAAAAGCAGGCCGCTACTGGCGCGACTGCCATTCCTCGATGGCTTCCTGCAGGAAGGCGCGTACGTCGGCATCGGCCACGTCGGCGACAGTCTCGTAGCTGGACTGGTCGACCTCGATGCGCAGGCCGCCACCGGCCGCTGACCGCACATGAATCTGGCGACCGGGGAAGCGGTCAGTGCTTGCCAGCTTGAACTGGAGATAGTCTTCAATCGCCTGGGCGATATTGATCTCCGGAATGGGCTCGCTGGGCGGGCGGCGGCGGCCGCGTTTGGGCGGCTCGACCACATCCGGCATCTTGAACTTGGGCAGGTCGCCCGGCAGCGGCACAGCAGCAGGCGGCATCCTCAGCCCGGGAATCTCGCCCGTGGCACGGGGAGCAGGCGCTGGCGACGAGGCAGGCGCGGCGGCCTCGGCCTTCGGGGCAGGCGCGGCAGATGCAATCACGCTGCTCAGCTCGCGCACGGTAGTGGCAAAGCGGCGCTTGAACTCGCTGTCGGCATTGGCGGGCGGGTGGCGATACACCTGCGTCCCGATCTGGACCAGCAGGCCGCCTTCGGCCACATCGCGGTAAATGGTCATCACCTCGGCGGCATCCACGCGCTCGCCGCTGGCCAGCGTCAGGGCAAACACGCCGCCCTGCCCGCGGCTGGGGGCGGGGCTGGCATTGACCGTCAGGCTGTCGATATCCGGCAGGTCCTGGTCAGAGAAATCAGCCGCCATGCTGAAATTCTGCACGGCGGGGCCAGCCGATGACAACTGGGCGCGGCGGCGGCGGTCCAGCACGATGGCGGTGATGACGATGATCATCAGCACGATCGAGCCGAAAAACATGACATACATGATGGGCGGCACCTGCCGCAGCAGGCCGCTCAGATCGCTTTCAAACCCCATAGTTACCGCTCCGAATCGGGCATTTTTCCTACACTATATCACGTGTTTTGATCCGCGAAATACAAAGTCTGCGATCAGTATTGTCAGAGTGTCATGATGTCTGTAAGACAGGCAAAAACAGCCTGACGCATCATTTGGCAAGTCACCCTAGAAATTCATTTTGGCGGGTTGTATGATGCATCATCAGTTTTGAGAGCAGATTCTCGCGGAACATCTGTGCCGCGCCGATTTCGATATTACCGAGGTTTGAGTACATGGCATCGTATCACGGACCAAAAGCTAGAGTTCAGCGCCGCTTCGGCGAGGTGCTGGTTCCGCGTCCCAAGTATCAGCGCATCATGGAAAAGCGCGGCTATCCCCCGGGAGACCACGGCAAGGACAAGACCTTCCGCAGTGGCCGCCGCAGCGACTATGGCCTGCAGCTGAACGAGAAGCAGAAGCTGGCATACATCTATAACATCCGCGAGTCGCAGATGCGCCGTTACTTCATGCGCGCACGCCGCCAGAGTGGCAACACCGGCGAGAACATGCTGCGCCTGCTGGAACGCCGCCTCGACAACCTGGTGTACCGCGCCGGTTTCGCGGCCACCATCTGGGCTGCCCGCCAGCTCGTCAAGCACGGCCACGTCAATGTCGACGGTGCCCGTGTCGACCTGCCGTCATTCCAGGCGAATCCTGGCATGGTGATCAGCGTCGCTGAGCGCATGCGCAAGAACGTGCACGTCGTGGAGAGCATGGAAAGCCAGGTCTATAACCTGAGCTACCTCTCGGTGGACAAGGCCAGCGCCAGCGCCACCTTCACCGCCCTGCCCGAACGCGCCGAAATCCCCACCCCGGTGACCGAACAGCTGGTCGTCGAATTCTACAACCGCCTGGCGTAATTCGCAGGCAGCCACAACGCCACATCAAAAAGGCGCGTCCATCACGGATGCGCCTTTTTTCTTGCCTGCCCTGCACCCGCGGGATCACACCCGCGTCAGGACGACTCGCCGTAGGTGCGTTCCCATTCGCGCTGAAAATCAGCGACTGGCGGGGCCTGCTGCGACACAATCACATCGGGGGCGGGGGCAGGGCTGAGCGCGATGATATTCGCCTGCGGCAGATCGTCCAGCACGGTGCGCACGAAATACACCATCTCGTTGGCCTGGAACGCGGCATTGAAGCGCGTGCCCAGCCAGGACAGCCCCACCAGCACGGTGATCAGAAAAACGATCAGCGGTGCGCCCCACGGCATATAGGTCAGAATCCAGGCGATAAACAGCGGCATCGCCAGCGCGGTCAGCATGGCGGTCGGCTTCATGCGCGCACGCAGGCGCAGGATCGACAGGCTGTCGTCTGTGCCCGCCGCGCTGACCTGCCCATACAGCACGACCACCGCCGGCGTGCGCTGGCGTCTGCTGCCCCAGAACACGCGCGTATCGGTAATCATGCGGAAGCCGTCGTCGCGCGGCTGGATGTAGTAGCGGCGGCCTTCCTGAAACAGATCGCGGTGATGCAGGCGCGACGTGCTCGGTTTGGCGGCTGTGGCCAGCGTGCGCACGCACACATCAGGCGGCGCGCCCACCATCAGCGTGACCGGCGGATGCACCTGCACCAGCGCGCGCATGACGTGATGCAGCCAGCGGTTGTTTGGGCGGGATAAGGCCTCGGGCGAAACGGTCATCGCCTAGCCAAGCTGATCCCCGCGGCGGGACCAGCCGCGCACGGCAAATGCCAGGGCGGCCAGCGCACCCAGCGCGACAGTCGCCAGGCCTGCCACAGGCAGCACCCAGCGGAGGTCATCGGCCAGCGGAGACAGCGGCAGCGGCATATCCGGCTGCGGGATAATCCGGAAGATAGCATATTGAGCGGTAATGCGCGGCAGGTCGCGCTCGGTCACGGCATCGCGTCCGCGCAGCGACTGCATCGGCGTAAACACGGTGTCATACACAAACGGGCCGGTGCCGTGAAACAGGCGCAGCGCCATCAGGGCTTCGCCGGTGTGCGTCACCCGTTCCATGCAGGCCGCGAACGTCTTGCCCCCGCGCTGCACGGTCACGGCCGGCTGTGCGATGGCATTGACCGCCCAGCCGGCGCGGTCACCACGGGTCGAGATCACATACAGCCGGTTGCCGTGGGCGCGATATTCCAGCGCGGTGTGGCGCGTGATGCCGCTGGAGCGCGTGGTCGAGAGCACCAGCAGGTGCAGCATGTCCAGCGGCTCGGCCAGGCCCAGGCGATAGGCCAGCAGCGGGGTCTTCACCAGCCAGCGGGTGATGTCACTGCGCCGCGTGGGGGCCAGCGGGGTTGTCGTGGTTGGGGGATGGGGTACAGATGAAGCCACAGAGTTCATAATCGTTGTCCACCGTGTGCACAGCCACGGTCAAAAGGGTTATGTCGTATACGAATAACGGCCTTTAACGTCGCAAAGACACTGTTAATATTATCCGTAGCATACCACTTCTGGCCCAGCCGCGCGCAAAAGCATTACTCACCTCTCATATAGCACCTGCCCGCCCAATTCAGGTACACTGAACGGCACTATGACACACTCCGAACGGGAGTACTCTGCCCCATGACCCGCCCACCCATCCGCGTGCTGCACTTCGCAGACGCCCACATTGGCATCGAGACGCACGGGCGCATCGACCCCGCTACCGGCATGAACACGCGCCTGCTCGATTTCCTGCATCGGCTGGACGATATCATCGCGTTTGTGCAGGAACACGGCGTCGACCTGATTATTTTCGCGGGCGATGCTTTCAAGACGCGCACGCCCACGCCCACCCAGCAGCGCGAATTTGCCTTTCGCATGCGCGACCTGAGCGCGCTGGCGCCGGTCATCCTGCTGGAGGGCAACCATGACCTGCCGCAGCAGGACCGCAAGGCCAGCAGTGTGGAAATCTACGACACCCTGCGCGTGCCCAATGTCATGCTGGCCAACACGTTTGAGCTGCATGTGGTCGAGACCGCGCGCGGGCCGGTCGCCGTGGGCTGCGCGCCCTATCCCGTGCGCCAGCGCCTGATGGACGGCGCGGCCACCGCTGGCCTGTCGATCGCGCAGATTGACCAGATGGTGCAGCACAACCTGGGCATGCGCCTGGAAGAACTGGCCGAGGAGGCCGATGCTGTCGGGCCGGAGGTGCCACGCCTGCTGACCGGCCATTTCACGGTGCAGGGCGCGGTGACCGGCAGCGAACGGCAGATCATGCTGGGGCGCGATATCGAGGTGCCGCTGAGCGTACTGGCCGATGCCCGCTGGGACTACGTGGCGCTGGGGCATATCCACAAGCACCAGAATCTGACGCATGGCAGGCCGGGCACCCCGCCGGTCGTGTACAGCGGCAGCTTCGAGCGCATCGACTTTGGCGAGGAGGCCGACACCAAAGGCTTCTGCATGGTCGAGCTGGCGCGAAATGCCACCACCTGGGCCTTTCATCAGGTGGATGCGCGGCCGTTCGTCACGCTAAATGCCGACCTGCGCGAGAGTGAGACGCCGACCGCCGAGATGGTCGACCAGATCGAGCGGACCAATGTGCGCGATGCCGTGGTGCGCATCCAGGTGCGTCTGACGCCTGAATCGGCCGCGCTGTTTGACGAAGGCAGCGTGCGCGATGCGCTGAAACGCGGCGGCGCGCATGTGATCGCCTCGCTCAAGCCGGATATCGAGCGGACGCAGCGTGCCCGCCTCGGCACCAGCCCGGAACAGCTCAGCGACCAGGACCTGCTGGAGCGCCATCTGCTGGCGCGTGAATTTGACGAGGGCACACGCCAGGCCCTGCACACGTTGGCCGACGCCATTTTCGCCGCCCGCTTTGACCAGAAAACCGGCGAATAGGCCTTACCTTTAGAATGCAAAAGAGCGATGAACCGCCATGACGCCAAGACACAGGGAATAACTGGCAACACTGTAAACATTGCCCCATATTCCAGGCGGTGGGTCTGACTGTTGGACACCCGATGGCTTCTATCTTCAAACCTTGGCGCTCTTTGCGCCTTGGCGGTTCAAATTATCGTTGATGCCTATGGGCGCGTGGAATTAAGGCCCGCTTAGGAAACCCCCTCGTGAAGGTGAAGTGCAGGTATAGTTAGCGGCGCACACAGGACATAAACCCGCATGAAATACTTTGGCTTTCTGCTGCGCTTCGTCATGATCCCGCTGACGCTGCTGAGCATTCTTGGATGGTGGGATCGCAGGCGCGGCAAGCGCGAACCGGGTGAATTTCGCGGGCTGTCGCCCAAAGCCGCGCTCACCGGCCTGGTCACCGTCGCGGTCGCATGGACCACCCCGTGGGACAATTATCTCGTGCGCACGAAGGTGTGGTGGTACGACCGCAAGCTGGTCACCGGCATCGTGCTGGGCTATGTACCCATTGAGGAATACACCTTTTTCGTCGTGCAGACGCTGCTCACCGGCTCGTGGATGCTGACGCTGATGCGCTGGCTGCCCCTCAACAAAAACAAACCTGCCAACCCGCTGCTGATCCGCTTCATGCTGACGGCGACGCTGGGCGCTGTCTGGTTGTGGAGCACGTGGAACCTGATCCGCGGGCCAAAGTCGCGCACCTACCTCACGCTCACGCTGACGTGGGCGCTGCTGCCGATCATGTTCCAGACGGCCTTCGGCGGCGACATCCTGTGGCAGCACAAGAAGCTGGTCGCGCTGGGCTTCGTGCCGTCTACCCTGTATCTGGCACTCAGCGACTCGCTGGCCATTGAAAGCGGCACCTGGAAGATCAATCCGTCGAAGACGGTCAATGTGGACGTGGGCAACGGCCTGCCGCTGGAAGAAGGCCTGTTCTTCCTGCTCACCAACGTGCTGATCGCCGTGGGCATGACGCTCGTGCTGAGCAAACAGAGCCGCGAGCGCGTGCCGGCCTTCCTGCGCAAATACCTGCCCCCCAGCGTCGATGACGCAGCCACCGGAAAGGCCGAATAAGCCATGGAAGACCGCATCGAGATACGCGCGCTGCGCCTGCGCTGCATCATCGGCTTCAACCCCGAAGAACGGCGCAACAAGCAGGATGTCATTATCCACATGACCCTGTTCACCGACCTGCGCAAGGGCGGCGTCACCGACGACCCGGCCGATATCCTGAACTATCGCACGGTGAACAAAGCCGTGATCGCCCATGTCGAGGCGTCCAGCTACAACACCGTCGAGGCGCTGGCGACCAGCATCGCGCGGCTGGCCGTTGTCGAGTGCGGCGTGCCCAAGATCGAAGTGCGCCTGGAAAAGCCGGGCGCGCTGCGCTTCACCGACAGCGTGGGCGTGACCATCCTGCGCACTAGTGCCGATTTCGCCGGTTGATGCCCTCAGCCCTGTTGGTATCCGCCGACCGACTGGTAGCCCCGGAAATAATCGACCACGAAACGCTTCGGATAGGCCGCCGAATCGTGCGCCGCGCCCGGTAATTCATACAGGCCAAGCATGAACTGCATCGGGTAGGCGGGCGACTGCCGGATGGTCTGGCGTTTGACGTTGTCGATGTAAAAATCGATGTGCGTGGGCGTCCATTCCGCCGCGTAAATATGGAACGCGGTCGCATCGAACGACAGCACCTCGCGGTAAAATTCATCTTTCAGCGCGTCATCCTGCCACGGATGCACCCCGTAACGCACCTCGGACTGGGTCGGCGTCGCGTGTTCGCCAAACACCTCGAAGATAGCGATCTCGCCCGACTCGACCGGATTTTCCTCGAAGCCGATCATCCACAATGCCGAGACGTTGCCCTGAGCAGCCACCGCCCGGCAGCGCACCTCAAAATAGCCGTACTGCGGCGTGTATGTGCGGATCGTCGGCTGGGCCTCGCGCACGATCGCGTTCAGGCGCAGGCCGTGCTGCCCGGCGGTACTGCCCACCGGCCCGGAATACACGCCCGTCTGAATCGATGAACATTTGACCTGCCCGTCAAATTCGGGGCACCACGGCGGCTGATCGACGTCGATATGCAGCGCGAAGCCGCCCGGTCCGAAGCTGTGGCGCGGGGCTGTCTGCGCGCGCGAGCTCCACTGGGGCAGATAATACGGCACCCATTTGGCCGTATCGATGGCTGGCCCTTCAAACGCATCGTTGAATTCCAGGACATACCCCGGCTTATGCAGGGGATTGGCAGGAAAATCTGCTGTGCTCAATGCTTGGCTCCAGAATGGTATATATGGCGGCACGACCGATGAGAGTATAGCTTGGGCCCGGCAGCTTCGCGCATCGCCCCGTCGTATTTAACAACACGACGGGGCGATTTTTTGTTACACTGCCCGCTGAAAAATGATGCACTGCCCCATACACACGCGGGATGCGGTGGTACTATCTGCCTATCAGCTGAATCAGGAAAGGTTTCGCATGCTGCTTTCCAGCTCCAAGACCAGCGATTTTGATAAAGTCGATGCTGACCTGCGCTTCGTGATGCAGTGTTTCCGGGAAGTGCTGTCGGAAACCGGGGATGAAGCGCTGGCCGATGCGCTGCCCTGGCAGGATGATGGCCGGGCATCCGTCGATCCGGCAGCGCTGGACGACCTGCGCTGGATTCAGGCCTATTCGATCGCGTTCCAGATGCTCAACCTGGTCGAGGAAAATGCGGTCGTGCAATTCCGCCGCCAGCTTGAAAAACACGATGCCGTCAGCCAGTTTTCCGGCCTGTGGAGCCAGACGCTGCATGCGCTGAAACAGGCTGGCCTGCCCGACCAGCAGGTGGCCGACGAAGTCACCGGTCTGCACATTGAGCCAGTCCTGACCGCGCATCCCACCGAGGCGAAACGCTATACCGTGCTGGAGCAGCACCGGTACTTATATCTCCAGCTTGTGCAGCTTGAGAACCAGATGTGGACGCCGCACGAGAAGCGCGCCATCCGCGACAATATCAGGACGGCGCTGGAGCGGCTGTGGCGCACCGGCGAGATTTATCTGGAGAAGCCGGATGTCGCCACGGAAGTGCGCAACGTGGTCTATTACCTGCGCCGCATTTTCCCGAAAGTGCTGGAGCTGCTGGATCAGCGGCTGATGCAGGCCTGGGTGGAGGCCGGCTTTGACCCGGCGCTGCTGGCCGGGCCGGACCACTGGCCGCGCATCACCTTTGGCACCTGGGTGGGCGGCGACCGGGACGGGCATCCACTGGTGACAGCAGGGACCACCCGGCAGACGCTGCATGACCTGCGCATGGAGGCGCTGGGCCTGCTGCGCGAACAGCTCACCAGCCTGGCGCGCAAGCTGAGCCTGTCGCGCTTCACCCAGCCTGTGCCGGCCGACCTGAGCGCCTGGATTACGCAGGCCGCAGAACAGTATGGCGCGGACATGGCACACGCATTACAGCGCAATCCGGACGAACCGTGGCGCCAGGCCGTCACCATGATGCTGGAGCGCCTGCCCGACAGCGACCCGACAAACACGGATTACCCGACCGCGGGGGCATTGGCCGCCGACCTGCATCGGCTGTACGACAGCCTGGTGTCCATCGGGGCGCGTCGGCTGGCCGATGCCGATGTGCTGCCGATCATGCGCATGGTCGACAGCTTCGGCTTTCACCTGGCCGTGCTCGATATCCGCCAGAACAGCCAGTTTCACGACCTGGCCGTCGGGCAGATTCTGGCGGCTGGCGGGCTGGCCGATGCCGATTTCGAGACCTGGGACGAAGCCAAACGGCGCGCCTTCCTTGAAGCCGAGCTGAGACAGCCGCGCCCGTTCACCCTGCCCAATACCCCGCTGGGGCCGCAGGCATCCGCCGTGCTCGATTGCTATCGCGTGCTGGCGGAGACTATTCGCACGGAAGGCGCGGCCGGGCTGGGCGCGCTGATCGTGAGCATGACGCGCGATGTGTCTGACCTGCTGGTGGTCTATCTGCTGGCGCGTGAGGCCGGCCTGATGATCGCCACGCCCGAAGGCATGGTGTGCCAGCTTCCGGTGGTGCCGCTGTTCGAGACCATCGACGACCTGGAACACAGCCCGGAAATCCTGCAAACCTTCCTGCGTCACCCGCTGACCAAACGCAGCCTGTCATATCAGCAGGGCGCGCCGGAAACGCCGGTGCAGCAGGTGATGGTGGGCTACAGCGACAGCAACAAAGACGGCGGCACGCTGGCCAGCATCTGGGGTCTGCATCTGGCCCAGCGCGCGCTGGCAGCCGTGGGCGTGGATGAAAACGTGCGCGTCCGCTTCTTCCATGGGCGCGGCGGCTCTGGCAGCCGTGGCGGCGGCCCGACGCACCGCTTCCTGCGCGCCCTGCCACAGACTGCCCTGCGGGGCGACCTGCGCCTGACCGAACAGGGCGAGGTCATCGCGCGCAACTATGCCAATCTGCAAACGGCGGCGCACAACCTGGAGCTGCTGCTGTCGGGCACCCTGCGCACCTCCATGCTCGATCAGTTCCCGGAAGCCAGCGCCCGTCCGCTGGAGCCAGCCATGACCCGGCTGGCCCAGCTCAGCCGCGATAAATATCAGGCGTTGCTGAATCAGGAGGGCTTCATCGCCTTCTATCGGCAGGCGACGCCCATCGACGTGATTGAGTCAAGCGGCATCGGCTCGCGGCCATCGCGGCGCACCGGCCAGCATTCCCTGGCCGACCTGCGCGCGATCCCGTGGGTGTTCAGCTGGAGCCAGTCGCGCTATTTCCTGTCTGGCTGGTATGGACTGGGGACCGCCTTGCAGGCCTTGCAGGCGACCGAGCCGAACGCCTATGCGCTGCTGCGCCAGCAGGTCTTCGACTGGCCCACGCTGCACCAGGTCATCAGCAGCGCGGCCACCAGCCTGATGCAGGCCAGCCCGGAGCTGATGGGGCTGTATGCAGGCATGGTGCAGGACGCCGCCCTGCGCGACCGCCTGCTGGGGCACATCCTTGACGAGTACGCGCTGACACGCGAACAGCTTGAGCTGCTGTATGACGGGTCGCTGCTGGAAAAACGGCCCAATGTCGCGGCGGAAATCAGCTTCAGGCGGGCGCCGCTGCACCGGCTGCACTTGCAGCAGATCGCCCTGCTGGGCGAATGGCGCGCTGAAAAGACGCCCGCCCTGCTCACCCGCCTGCTGCAAACCGTCAACGCGATTGCCAACGGCCTGGGCACGACCGGCTGAGGCATCACGCAGGCACAGGAGCAGGTGGCAAATGATGGGCGATCAGCCGAAAGACGCCGCTGGCGCATTGTCGAAACGGCAGCAGAAGACGCGGACAGCGTTTATGAACGCGCTGGTGCGGCTGGTCATGCAGCATGGCTACGATGCCGTCACCGTGACCGACATCGCCGAAGAGGCCAATTACGGCCGCTGGACGTTCTACCAGTATTTCGACAGCAAGGCGGACGCGGCGCTGGCCGTGTTTGAAGGCTGGATGATGCGCGTCGATCAGTTTGTGGTGCAGGCCGTGGCTGGCCTGCCCAGCCCCCGGCGCGAGTATGAATCGTGGCGCATCCTGTTCAGCGCGTTTGACGCCCAGCGCGCCTTCCTGATGCGCCTCGACAGCCTGACGGTGTCGGCGTGGCGGGTGCGCGCCAAAGATTTCCTGATCGAACAGTTTGTCGGCCATCTGGAAGCGGGCAATTTCGCGCTGATGCCCGGCGTGCGCCCGGAAATTGCGGCACGCCTGTATGTCGCGGCTGTGCTTGACCTGCTCGAATACTGGGGGGCTCACCCGGAGCTGGGCGATACCGAGACCGTGCTGAACGAGTTTTACACGTTCATTTTCAACCAGCCGCCGCCTGCCGCCGATATATAAACGACATTCTGTTTATTATCACACACTTTGATTCCATTGTGGGTTTCCCTGTAGACTGTCGGGCAGGTAACGACTTCGCTGAACTCGACAAAAAGGGAACTCTGAACATGATGACATCTGGCTGGATCAAACTACTTCGCGCGCTGGCAGTAGGAAGCAGTGCGCTGCTGCTGGTGAGCGGCGCGGTGATGGCGCAGCATGAACACACGCCCGGCGAGCCACGTCCAGAGGCGGCGCAGGAAAGCCCGATTCCGCTGAATCCCGCGGCTGGAGACGAGGTTGGCTTTGTCTATCAGGCGTTCCTCAGCCCGCTGCAGGAAGGCGGCGAGGAAGAGGACACCCCCTTCTTTGTGCCGCCGCAGTTCCGCTCCACCGAGCCGTCTGTGGGGCGCAACGAGCGCACGTCTCGCGGGCATGCTGTGATCGAATTTGAAAATGACCTGAGCCAGGCGACGGTGTATCTGGCGGTCGAGAATGTCGATCCGGCCGATATCGTCATGCTGCATCTGCACTGCGGCCTGCCCGGCCAGCTGGGCCCGATCATCATCGACTTTTCACTGCTGGGTGATGTTCAGGCCTACATGGAAGACGGCCTGCTGACGGTGACCGTGCACAACGAGGACATCGTCGCGGTGACCGAAGCCTCCGATGGCGGCCTGATCGACGGTTTCACGCTGGGCTGCCCAATCGTCCCCAGCGTGCCAATTGAAAAAGTGCGCACGATCGCCGGAATGCAGATCATCGCCGAGGCGGGCGAGCTGTACTTCAACCTGCACACCGCCGGCCAGGTCTACTTCGGCGATATCCGCGGGCAGTTCTCTCGCGTCGAGGTTCCCGCAGGCGAGTAGGGGCAAACACGTATAAAAACAAGAGGGATGCCGGTCACATGGCATCCCCCCTTGTTAGGAAACAGGTTTCTCGTTCTTCCGCCGCCTGAGGTTCAAAACCTCAGGCTACGAGAAGCCCAAGTCCCTGAAGGGACTTAAAAGCAACTCTTTTGAAATACAGATTCAGCGAGGCAACCACCTCTAGTCCCTTTAGGGACTTGTTGGTTTGGTAGCCCTGGGTTTTGAACCCGGGGCGGCGGACGCCTTAGACAGATGGGCTTAAATGAGTTCATCCCGGCGTAATCAATCACCAGGGCGGACACGCGCGCATCCGCCCCGGTGATTGATTACGCCTCGACCATGCCGGTGATGATATGCTCCACCGCCTCGATGGTCGTCTTCTTCGGGTCGATATCATCGGCCACTTTCTTGCCACGGCGCAGCACCACGATGCGGTCCACGACCTGAAACACGTGATAGATATTGTGCGCGATGAAGATGCACGAGTGGCCGCTGTCGCGTGCGTTGCGCACGAAGCGCAGCACCCCCTGTGTTTCCTCCACGCCAAGGTTGTTGGTGGGCTCATCGAGGATGATCAGGTCGCTTTCAAAATACATCGCGCGGGCGATGGCCACCGCCTGGCGCTCGCCGCCCGACAGTGCGCTGATCGGCGTGGTCGGCGGTATCGGCTTGCTGATGCCGACCTGTTTGAGCAGATTGCTGGCCACCTCGTTCATATGCGCCTGGTCCAGCTGGCCAAAACGGCCTTTGACCGGCTCGCGCCCCATGAACAGGTTGCGGGCAATCGATAACTGCGGCACCAGCGCCGAGTCCTGATATATCGTCTCGATGCCATACCTGATGGCGTCGCCGGTGTTGCGGATATCGGCCTTCTGGTCCTTGATATAGATATCGCCGCTGGTGGCCGTCAGCGCGCCCGACAGAATCTTGATGAGCGTGGACTTGCCCGCGCCGTTGTCGCCCAGCAGGCCGACGATCTCGCGTTCCTTCACGTTGAACGAGACATCGTTCAGCGCCTGCACGCGGCCAAAATACTTCTCAATGTGCTCCATGCGTACCAGGTCAGTCATGGTCACACCCCCGCATTATGTCGGCGTTCAAGCCACGAATGCAGCGCCATCATCCCGAGGATGATCGCGCCGACGAATATGTTATACGCCAGACCGGGGACGCCGATCAGGATGATGCCGTTACGCATGATGCGCAGGATGAACACCCCCAGCACGGTGCCGATGATGGTGCCGCGCCCGCCCGCCATCGATGTGCCGCCGATCACCACCATAGCGATGACTTCCAGCTCATAGCCGGTGCCGCTGTTCGGGTTGGCCGCCGACGTGCGGATCGAGCTGATGATGCCGGCGAAGGCCGCCAGCGCCGCCGTGAGCATGAACAGGGAAATCTTGGTGGCATTAACGCGCACGCCGCGCGCACGCGCCGAGTTGGCATTGCCGCCCGACGCCAGGATCCAGTTGCCGCGCTTGGTCTGCGTCAGCACATAGCCGATGATGACCGCCAGCAGGATGAACCAGAGCAGCGATGCCCACACGCGCAGTTCGCCAATATAAAAGTCGCCCACCAGCAGCTCGGCCAGCCAGCTGCCGCTGGCATCCCAGGTGCGCTGCGGGAAACCGTCGGTGATGTACAGCGCGGAGCCGCGCACCACCAGCAGCATGCCCAGCGTGACCAGGAACGACGGAATCTTCATCCGCGTGACCATGAAGCCGCTGCAGAAACCAATCACCAGTGAGAGCGCCATCGCCAGCACAAACGCAATTTCCAGCGACGCGACGCCGCTGTTGAACAGCGTCCACATGATGACGGCAGAGAAGCCAAAGACAGAGCCTACCGACAGGTCAATTTCACCCGCGGTCAGCAGCAGGGTCATCGCCAGCGCGATGATGCCCAGCTCCGGCGCAAAGGCGAGCACGTTGCCAATATTGAGGGTAGACAGAAATGTTGGATTTATGACGTAAAAAACAATCAGCAGAATAGCGAGCAGTACGAACGGCCCAAACTCCGGCCGCGCGATAAAGCGTTGGAGGAGCGAACGTTTTTCCATCGAGGAGTTCTTCATTTCGCTGAGAACAACAAGGGATATAGGCGCAGGGCCGCCGAAACTGCTTCCGACGGCCCTGTGTTCCGAAAATTTACCTGCGTGCGCCGGGCTTTTCAGCAGCGAACGCACACAGGCCGGATGAGACTGGCTAGTTGCCGGTCAGGATGCCCAGGTAGACCGGGGCGGTGTCGGCTTCATACAGGGCGCCCACCAGGATGTCGAATCCGGGGGGGATGCCGCTGGCTGCTGCCGCTGCCAGGCTGAGGCCCAGATAGCTGGTCATCTGCGGGTCCTGCCACATGCCGGCGAGGACGTAACCGTCGATGATTTCCTGTGCCGTCTCGGGCGAGTTGCCCCAGCCGACGACGGGGATGGAACCGGCTTCGATGCCGACCTGGTCAAACACGCGGGCGATGCTGCCGGTCACCAGGTCACCGAGGCCAATGATGGCGTCGACGTTCCCGGCGTTGGCGGTCAGATAGTCGCTCATGCGGGTGATGATCTCAGCCTGATCGAGCGTGGCGTCGGTCACTTCCCAGGTGATGCCCAGGGGTTCAAACACGCTGGCGATGCCTTCTTCTTCCTGCACGCCATAGGTCGCGCCGGGGACTTCCACCGGCATCCACACAAAGTCGCCGGCTTCCACGTGGCCACCATCGACCAGGTACTGGGCCCAGCGGCGGCCGACTTCGACGTTGTTGGTGCCGACATAGGCATCAAAGCTGGCCGACGGGTCGGGCGTGTTGATGTTGATGATGGGGATGCCAGCGGCATTGGCTTCAGCGGCCACTTCCACCAGGCTGCCCGGGTCGGGGCTGCTGGTGACGATGCCGGCTGCGCCAGCGGCAATCGCTGCGCGGATGGCTTCCTGATGCGACGGGACATCGCCGCTGTGGAACGAGGTGTTCACGGTATTGCCGGTGTCGGCGGCCCACTGATTGGCGCCATCGAGGAAGTAGGTCCAGACCGGGTCAGCCGGCGAACCATGCGAAATCCAGTAGTAGACGCCGGGTTCATCCTGGGCGGCGGCAGCGGGCACAATCGCCAGCAGCAGCGCCAGAACGATGACGAGAAGCCTAAATTTCTTCACGGTATTGCTCCTTTATGAAAAGATTACCTTTACACGCCTGCTTATCCTGCGGTGGTCAATAACATTTTTAGGGCCATCACAAGTCACAGATAAGCAGAAGATTAACTCGAAGATAGCGCGATAGCAGGGGCGTGTCAAGGCAAATGGCGGCCAAATGTCCAGTCAATCGGATAAATTGAACAACCCGGCGTGTGATCGGTGGTTTCCGGGGACAGAAATCAGACTCAAGACAAAAACAGCCGCAGTGAGGAAGTTTCCCCGCTGCGGCTGTGGGTTGTGGATACTGTTGTAAATCCGGCGGGCTAGCTGGCCCCGTGCAGGCTGTGCTCTTTATTCTGCAGCACGGCCTCGATGGCGGCCATGACGTCGTCGGTCAGCAGCGGCACCACCGCCAGCGCGTCGAAGTTTTCCTCCACCTGCGACACACGCGACGCGCCGGTGATGACCGTGCTCACGTTCGGGTTCTTCAGGCACCAGGCCAGCGCCAGCTTCGGCATCGTCGTGCCGATGTCGGCGGCAATCTTCGCCAGCGCGGGCACTTTGGCCAGGCGCGCCTTGCTGGTTTCGCTCTCAAACATCGCCTTCAGCCACTCATAACCGGGCAGGTTGATGCGCGCGTCGGCGGGCACACCATCGTTGTACTTGCCGGTCAGCAGGCCGCTCGCCAGCGGCGACCAGATGGTCGTGCCCAGGCCGATGGTGTCCGGGTGATACAGGCGCGCATACTCGTTCTCCACGCGATAGCGGTGGAACATGTTGTACTGCGGCTGTTCCATCGTCGGCGGAATCAGGTCATACTGGCGGGCGACGGCATAGGCCTCCATCAGCTCGGTCGCGGACCATTCGCTGGTGCCCCAGTACAGCACATCACCGCGCTGGATCAGCTCGGTCATGGCGCGCACGGTTTCTTCAATCGGCGTGTGCGGGTCCGGCCGATGGCAGAAATACAGGTCGAGATACTCGCATTGCAGGCGCTCGATGGCCTGATAGGCGGCCTCGTACACATGCTTGCGCGACAGGCCGCGCTGAATCGGCGACGGCTTCTCCACCGAGCCGCCGAACACCTTGCTGGACACGATATAGCTGTCGCGGCGCCAGCCGGATTTCGTCAGCGCCTCGCCCATGATGGTTTCGGCCTGGCCTTTGGCATAGGCCTCGGCATTGTCGAAGAAATTGCAGCCGCGGTCATAGGCCGCCGCCATAATTTCGAGTGCCTCATTCACGCCATACTGCTGGCCAAATGTGACCCACGCGCCAAAGCTGAGCACGCTCACCTGTAAACCGGATTTTCCCAAACGACGAAATTCCATAATGAAGTTGTCCTGTCACTACGCTGTGTGGTGCGGATTAAGAGACGTGGCACTGAGGAAAAATTGTGCCTGAATATCGTCGAGATTAACACACCCGGAGCATGCTTTCCAAACCAATGGCCATCACATGGTCTGCCACCGGAACTGGCAAAAGCAGCCATTGGACCTGTCACGCCATGTCTTCCCCCCAGCACAAAATTATGACCTTATAATAGACTCAACGGGTTCGGAGCATCCAGTCGTTATCCTTAATTTAAGGAGGAGACGCACCATGCGCATCAGCATCTTTGTCTATGGGTCATGGGGAGACATCCGTCCGCACGTCGTCCTGGGAATGGCGCTGCAGGCAGGAGGACACGACGTGCAGGTGGTGGCGTCGAGGGTGTATGAAGCGTGGGTGCGTGCTCGTGGGCTGGGTTTCCACGCGCTCACGACGGACACCAACACGTTCGCCAGAGAAAACGCCAGTATGATGGATGTGGGGCTGCTGAGGCAGTTGCAGCTGGTGCGAACGCTGGTGACCCCGATCCTGACGCAGATGGGGATGGAGGCGCTGGAGGCAACCCGCGATTCAGACGTGCTGATGACCGTCGAGTTTGGCGTTCCGCTGCTGTTTGATGTACTGCGCGCCAATCGACTGAGGACGATCCTGATCAATCCGGCGCCGCTGAATCCCACCCGTGAAGCCCCCTTCGCCGCGATGCCAGCCGCGCCGGGCTGGTTTCCCTTCCCACAGTGGTATCACGGCCTCAGCTACAGCATGATCCATCGCATGGAGTGGATGACGCTGGCTGGCGCGCGTCATGCCATCGGCAAACAGCTTGGTGTGCCCAAGAGCCGCTTCCGCGCATTCAGCGACATGCTGGCGGCCACGCCTGCGCTGACTACTGTCAGCCGGCATCTGTTTCAGCGCCCCGCCGACTGGCCGCCGCACTGGCAGGTCACTGGCTACCTGTTCGACGATGATTCAGACTGGAAGCCGCCGCAGGAGCTGACGGATTTTCTGGATGCAGGCGATCCCCCTGTCTATATTGGTTTTGGCAGCATGCCAGACAGCAGGCCGGAAGCCACAACGCGCCTGCTGGTGGATGCCGTGCGCGCGGCTGGCAAACGTGCCGTGCTGCTCACGGGCTGGGCCGGGCTGGGCATCGGCCCTGTGCCCGAGGACATTCATGTGCTGAAATATGCGCCCCACAGCTGGCTGTTCCCGCGCATGGCGGCGGTGGTGCATCATGGCGGCTCCGGCACAACGGCATCCGGTTTTCGCGCGGGTGTGCCCACGGTCGTCGTGCCACACAATGCCGACCAGCCTTATTGGGGCAGGCGCGCGCATGAGCTGGGCGTCGGGACAAAACCGATTCCACGCAAGAAGCTGACTGCGCCTGCGCTGGCGGCCGCCATCCGCGAAGCCACCGAAAGCCGCGACATGCGCGCCAAAGCATCTGCGCTGGGCAACCAGATTTCTGCGGAAGATGGCCTGGGCATGGCGGTAGAATTTGTGGAATCGCTGCTGAAACAGCCGGAGCCTGTGACACGATGAAACTAACCATCATTGCGGTGGGGTCACGCGGAGATGTGCAGCCGTGCGTCGCGCTGGGGCGCGGGCTGCTGGAGGCCGGCTATGCGGTGCGCATCGTCACGCTGGAGGACTTCGAGCCGATGGTGCGCGGGCAGGGGCTGGAATTCTTCGGCATCGCGGGCGATGCCCAGGCGCTGACCAACGAGATGATGCTGGGCCAGATGAAGGGAAACGGACTCCGTCTGCTGTCGATGTATCGCGGCATCATGAAGACCTTCGGCGCGATCACCGAGAGCTACGGCAGGTCATTTTCCTCGGATGCCCTGCGCGACTCAGACGCGATCCTCAGCCAGCTTCCCGGCGGCTTTTATGGCTACGACCTGGCCGAGCATCTGGGCGTGCCGTATATCGCGCTGTCGGTCATCCCGCAGGAGATCACCGGGGCATGGCCGCTATCGCTGCTGCCCAGCCAGATGTCACTGGGCCCGTGGTATAACCGCCTGACGTATTACCTCGGCCAGCAGCTTGCCTGGCAGCCTTTCCGCAAACCGATCAACGCCTTTCGACGCGGGCTGGGCCTGCCGCCGGCCTCGTTCTGGTGGGGCAATATGCGCCGGATGCGGCGCGAGCGCGTGCCGGTGGTGCAGGGCTTCAGCACCCACGTGATTCCCACCCAGCCGGAATGGGGCGCGCACGTGCACACCACGGGCTACTGGACGCTGGACGAGCCTGAGTGGCAGCCGTCAGCCGAGCTGCTGGCATTCCTGGCGTCGGGCGATGCGCCGGTATTCATCGGCTTCGGCAGCATGCCTGTGCCCGATCCGAGCCAGACCACGGCGCTCATCCTCGACGCGCTCAGGCAAAGCGGCAGGCGCGGCCTGCTGCATGCCGGCTGGGCGAAGCTGGGGGCGGCAAGTCTGCCGGACACTGTTTTTCCGCTGGACTACGCGCCCTATGCCTGGCTGTTCCCGCGCATGGCGGCGGTCATTCACCATGGCGGCTCAGGCACGACAGGCCTGGCGCTGCGGTCAGGCGTGCCGTCGATGGTGGTGCCCTTCACAGCCGACCAGCCGTTCTGGGGCGGTCGCACGCATGTGCTGGGCGTAGGACCTGCCCCGGTACCGTTCTCGCGCCTGACGGCGGATAAGCTGGCCGACGCGATTCGCGTGATGGTGACCGATACAGTGATGCAGCGAAACGCAGCCGTTCTGCGCGCTGCCATGGCGGATGAGAATGGCGTGGGCGTCGCAGTGCAGATGATTGATACGCTGCTGAAACAAAAATCCGGTTGAATCAACGTCAGTCAGGCCTGCGGAAGACCTGTAATCGCAAAGATGAATCAGGTGGCCGATACGCGTATCCCCCGGCCAGCGGACTGCCAATGCCCCTGTTAGGGCTATACTGAATATAGGACGGACTGTTGCTTTTGGTGACAGCGTCCCACCCGGCGTTACCATCATTGCTCCAACAGGGGGACACAACATGCGTAAATGGATCTTATCGCTGGCCGTGGCATTTATCTGCCTGGCCTCTTTTTCAGTCTATGCCCAGGAAGAAACACCGAGTCCTGAAAGCACACCCGACGTGGCGGTGACCGATGAACTCTCCATGGTGACGACCAATCCGTGGAATCTGACGGCGGATAGCCAGGTGGCGCTCGTTCGTTTTGCCCACACGACTGCCGATTACGGCCCGGTCGACGTGTATGTGCGCGACCTGGGCGACACCCAGGTGGCGGCGGGCCTCGCGTTTGGCAGCGAAACCGGCTTCGTGCTGCTGCCTGCGGGCCAACATGCGATCTCGGTGCGCAGCGCAGGGTCTGGCGTGGCTGGCGAAATCCTCGCGACGACCAGCTGGAATTTCCAGAACAACACCACATGGCTGGTGGCTTTTGCCGGTTTGGAAGCGAATGTCTCGCTTCAGCTTGAGCCCATCAACCTGCTGCGCGACAATATCAATGCCGATGTGGCGCGGGTGCGCCTCGTCAATTTCATTCCGGGCGGCCCGGCACTGACAGTCACAGACAGCACTGGTGAAACCTTCGGCCAGGGCATGGGTTGGTTCGGCGTGGTCGATTCAGACCGTGTCCCCGGCGATTATGCGCTGAATGTCACGTCCGCCGATGGCACAACGCTGGTGGCCGATGTCCCCGTAGCGCTGCGCGGCGGCGCGCTGACCACCCTGATGATTATGGGCAGCACCGACGGCAGCCAGCCCGTTCAGCTGATCTCGTTCAGCAGCCCGGGGAATGTCTCACGGGTGCAGTTTGTCAACAACTACAGCGAGACGCTTCAGGTCTTTATGATCCCCGGCAACGTCGAGATTGTGCCCTCCCTGGCCATCGGCGCCACCAGTGACTGGGTGACCCTCCCCAGCGGCGCGGTCACATTTGTGACCTATATCGCCGGGGCAGGCCCGACCAGCCAGCAGCAAATCTCGTGGATCGGGCGTGTGCTGCCGATGCGCGACCTGGTGATTACCCTGCTGCCAGACCGCACCGCTGACGAAGGCGATCTGGCCTTCTCGCCGATGATCCTGCTCGTTGCGCCGTCCACCACCCCATAAGGCTACTTTTGTCATGGGCAGGGCAGCAGCGCGCATATGAACGCTGCTGCCCTGCTGCCTTTCCTGTCATGTGCTCATCACAGCCTCATCCTGCCCGCTTGACCCTGCCCCTGCGGCAAGCCGCACACTGGGGGCATCGAGTTTCACGCTCACAACAGGATGTGTGCCCATGCTCAAAACACCGAAGGTTCTCCTCTTTATGGCGCTTGGCGTTGCCTTCTGGCTCGGTGGCCTGCTGATTATCCGCATCGCCGGGCCGGGGGTATTCAGCGCCGAAAGCCCCGTGCTGATCGTGATGTATATCGCCAGCTACCCGCTGCTGTATGGGAGCCTGCTGATTGCCAGCGCCGTCAGCCGCGTGCCCATGCGCCAGATGCTGGAGCCGGTCGCCATCATGACCTTCACCGCCATCACCATCGATGGCATCGTGCTCTCGTGGCTGCCACAGGCCTATGGCGAAAGCACCACGCATGCGCTGCACGGCGCCGCGTGGCTGCTGTTTGCCGCAGCCGCTGGCCTGCTGATCGCGTGGGTGCTGTCGCGGCGTCCTGCGGCTGCCTGAGGCCGGTTGACGTTTTCACAAAAAGACAGCTTCCCCGCATGATATCTCGTGGGGAAGCTGTTTTTTTGTGCCAGTATCGTGAAGCAGCATCAGGGCAGCGTGTTCCCTGCCGCCAGATAAATCTCGTACCATTCCTGGCGCGACAGCGTGATATCAGACGCCTTGCAGATCGCCTTCACGCGTTCGGCGTTGGTGGTGCCCAGGATCGGCTGCATCCGCGCGGGATGGCGCAGAATCCAGGCAATCGCGATGGCCGTGTTGGCGACGCCTTTGGCCTCGGCCAGCCTGTTGATCACGCGGTTCAGCTCTGGAAATTTGTCGTTATCCAGAAACACGCCTTCAAAAAAGCCGTACTGGAACGGTGACCACGGCTGAATGGTGATGTCGTGCAGGCGGCAGTAATCGAGAATGCTCCCGTCGCGGTCGATCGAGGCGTCAATTTCCATGTTCACGTTGATGCCGGCGTCGACCATGCCGGAATTGGTGATGCTGAACTGGAGCTGGTTGAACACGATCGGCTGGATGACGAATTTCTTCAGCAGCTCAATCTGCATCGGGTTCTGGTTGCTCACGCCGAAATGGCGCACCTTGCCGCTGTCATGCAGCAGGGTGAAGGCCTCAGCCACTTCTTCCGGCTCCACCAGCGCGTCCGGGCGATGCAGCAGCAGCGCATCCAGATAGTCGGTTTGCAGGCGTTTCAGGATGCCATCGACCGCATTCAGGATGTGTTCCTTCGAGAAGTCAAACATGCCTTTGCGGATGCCGCATTTGGATTGCAGCAGCATCGTCTCGCGCAAGCGCGGAGTCATGCCCAGCGCCTCGGCAAATTTCGTCTCGCAGTCGCCGCCGCCATAGATATCGGCATGGTCGAAGAAATTGATGCCCCCTTCCATCGCCGTCTGCACCAGATGCACGATCTGCGGGTTGGTCAGCTCATTGATGCGCATGCAGCCCAGCGCAATCTCCGAGACGTTCAGGTCCGTATGGGCAACAGGGATCATCTTCATGGCGGGCTTGCTCCGTTTGGATAGATATGCGCCAGAGTATACCGCGCTGGCATGACGCCTGCCGGGTTGTGGGAGGCCCTACGGCGCATCATGCGATAACACGTTGAAAGCAGCCCCCGCGCTGCGTCCAAAAACATCAGGCGTAACCGAGGCATAGGCATGTGTGGGCATCGCCTGGAACTGCCCCGCTGCCCCGGCCCGTGCTTCGTAGGTCACAATATAGGTGCCCGCTGGCAGCACATCGGCATAGAACAACACATTCGTGTCAGTAAAAACGCTACGTGAGAACGCACTGGCGCCGAAATACCATTGCAGGTCATCCTGCGGAAGTGACCGTACAATCGAAATACCACTGGTCGGTGTATTGATCAGGGAGGGATCGTCAGCGGCCAGCCCGGCCGGCAAGGCATCATTCAGCACGAAATAATAGATATCCTGCGGCGCCAACACTGTCAGCCGGACAAAGACAGTATCGCCCAGGCGCACAGAGGAGATGAGTTCACCTTCAGCATTGAGATATTCGCGCACCACCGTCGTACCGCGCGACACAGACGGTGCAGTGGCAGCTTCCAGCGTAGACTGAAGCGCAGCGGTGTAGTACAGCGTGCCATCACCAGCGCCGCGCTCCAGCGTGAGCGCATATTGCTGCGGGTTAAGCGGCAGTACAAACTGCTCGGACAGCCCTGCTGCTGGCCGTGTGGGAACAATCTGTGTCTCGTCCAGCGACACCCCGACCTGATACTCCGCCGATGGCGCTTCATACTGACGCGCATATGTAACCAGCGCCCGTACACTCCAGGCTGTTTCCAACGGCGATGACCAGATATCCCCGGTTCGGGCTGTCGTCAGCCAGCGCAGGACAGCCGGCAGGAATTCAGTCCCCATCGATGTTTCCATCAGCGCAGACAGCACCAGCGATGTGGTCAGGGTATCGGTATCCCACAGCGCCCTGTTTTCCCCCTCCCAATGCGTACCTGTGGCCGTCATCAGCGCGCTGGCCAACAGCCCATTCGTGACGACATCGGCAATTTCCGGCATCTCTTCAGCCACGGTAAGGAGCAGCAGACCCTGGGCAGCAGGGGACAGGCGATCACGAAAATCATACAGCTTCATGATCTCATCGCGGTTCTCTCGTTCGCAAATGGTGTACACATACTGCGCCAGGGCGACGGTGTTGAACGTCGCGTCTGCCGCCGCGCCATCCAGCGCAGGCAAGCCATAGCTGTTAAACAGCAGACTACAGCCGACCTGAGCGGGCCCATCTGCGCTGTCGAATCCGGCATCTGCGGCCTGTGAGAGTGCAATCGTCGCATACCCGGAGAGAACCGGAGAATCAGGTCCATTCGAGGCCCATGCCCACAACCTGTTTAGGCCCTCTCTCCGATCAAGCAGCGCCTGAATATCACGCTCGACCTCTTCAGCCAGTGTGGCCGATGGGCTGACCTGATACAGCGCCGTATTGATCATCAGCCGGGCAATCATCCGATCGCTGGTATCATACGCTGACAGGGGGTAGGCATTTTCCGCCGCCAGCGCGGTATCCACAAGAGATGATGTCAGCGAGACGATAAGCTCGCTCTCCAGAGCATCTTTCGGCGGCACGATACGCTCCGTTACCGTTCCCTCACCATCCAGGAATCCCGCTGTGGCAACCGTCTCGGTGGCGGTGTAGGCAAACACAGGAATACGGTTATCAGGCAGGTTCGGTCGGGCTGAATCCTGCACAGACCCATTTCCGGCAGCAAAGGTCAGTTCAACACCATCCGTGTCGTTCACCTGCGCCAGCCACATGATACGCTGCTGTGAAAATGGCGGCAGGGTCACGATTTGTTCGGCATCGTCCAGCAGCGTCACACCGTCAGCCACGAGAGAGGCGGTCACCGTCTGCGCAGTATCTGTCTGGTTGTGGGCGAACATGGCCAGCTCGACAATATCTCCTGCGACCAGAAAGCGTGGCGTCTGGGGACGAATAAAAAAGGGCAGCGATGAGGTGATGGTCATGTCCGCCTGTCCCACCAGCGTGGACAGGGAAACCGCCCGCACATCGAAGCGCCAGCGCGTTAGGTTGTCGGGCAGGACCACGCTGGCCGACGCAGAACCATTTTCATCGGTGAAGACATTGGGCAGCCAAAGCGGTGTTACTTCAAAGTCCTGGCGCGGGTCAATGCTGGTCGGTGTGCTGGTATCAGACCCACCGCCACCGCCCCCCATGCCTGGCGGCCCCAAAGTATCGACCAGATCATCGATCAGCCCGCACAGCGAGATGTCCCATGTCACCTGGTTGGACTGCCAGCCATAAAAAGTTTCCACCAGCGACGGGCTGTAAGGTGGCCACAGGGAGAGAATCGCTTCATCCACGAGTGCCATCCCCAGTTCGGCAACCACGGGAATACCGCGCTGGTCGGTCACGCGAACGTCAAAAGTGACAGTTTCTCCCGGCGCGGCTGTCGTAGTTGATGCGCTGATCTCTACGTTCAGCAGGCGATGCAGTGGTTCCACGCCCAGGGCAAGACTGGTTACTGCATACGACGGACTGTCATTTTCTGACTGCACGCCCTGCACAAAGGTGCCGGTGACATAGATATTTGGTGCATCCTCATTTCCGAGGGGCAGCTCAAAGGTGAGCGGCTCTGACGAGTGAACGGGCAGCACAAAGGCCCGCTGTACGCGCTGGCGCTGAATGGTCAGCAGCAGGGTGCCGCTGCCCGGTGTCTGGATACTCAGTCGGGCGGTGTCGCCCGGCCGATAGCCCGCGCGATCTGGCGTGATGGCAAATGTCTTGTCCTCGTAGGTCACTGCCTGAAACGGAATGACGGGGTCCGGGCCAACCGCAATTTCGATCACGCTGCTGTGCAGGCGACCCTCGTCATCAAGCGTTTCAGCGCGCACCCGATAGCGACCCACTTCCTCCAGCAGGACGGGAATTGAGGCGCTGCCATCGTGACCGGTCATCACCCGGCCGCTGCTGACCGGTGTGACAATCGTCTCGATCACATAATAACCATACATATCACCGGGGCGCTGTTCCCGCCGCAAATGCTCGACAGTATAGGCAACCGGCCGATTCGGGGCGATCTGTCGGTCTCGTGTCACTGTAATGACATCGAGCGCGACCTCGCTGCCCTGTTCTGCGCGTGCCTGCGGTCTGCGGAGACCCACATACACGTCAGTGGAGTGCAGATAGAAGTCAAGATTGGCGTCGTGGCTTTCCGCACCCTCCGCCACCTGCACATGCATTTGCACCTGGAGAGGCGCTGCCCCCGTGATCTGTTCCGTCGGAATGATGGCGCTGCCATCTGCACCTGTGGTAAGAGTCATCTGCATAGCACGATTGTCGCCGTAGTATCCTCCGCCTACCTCTGGGTCAGCGAAAGCGTAATCCTCGTACTGGAATGCCCTCGCATAGGCGCTGATACGCCATGTCACCGCCGCATCCTGAAGCGGACCACCGCTGAAAAGCGTCGCATTGACCACAACACCCAGCGGTTCTCCCTGCATCCCTTCAGGGGCGGCTGGCGCAGCCGTCATTTCAAATTCCGGGGTTTCAAAGGTGGCGACCCTGAACTGCGTTCCCCGAGAAGGATACGAATCACAGTATGGCTCGCCAAAAAAGGAATCCCAGCATGAGATGTTCTCATAGGGGACAAAGCCTGAGTCCGTCTCGATGAAGTACTCGCCGGGGGGAGCGTCTTCGGGCAGTGTGACGCTGCCGTTGAAGGTTCCCATGCTGGAAATAGTTACATTCCTCCGAAACAGACCCTCACTATCCGTCAGGCACAGATTCCCCTGGGTACAGATCTGCATAACAATCTGCCGATCCTGCGGGATTGTATACGTCATATCGGCTCGATCGCGCAGCACGCCACGGAAGTAAACCGTTTCGCCGGGACGATACACGCTGCGGTCGGTATACAGATTGCCGACTTCCGCTTGGGCAAAGATGACATACTCTGTATACCATGCCCCATACACGCCCGGTGCTTCGGCGGTGACCATCACATAATCTCGGGGGTAACACTCGAAATAGCAACCAGGCTCCGGCAGGGTCACTTTTGCTACTCGTGCGATACCGTTGTGGTCTGTATAGGCGCGCGCGGGTGTGCTATCCAGCCCATAGACAGACACGAGCGCCGCGCGGACAGGGAGACCGGTTTCCATATCGGTCACCCATACCAGCGTCTCGGTTGGGCCGCGCTGTACGGTCAGGATGGCCGTGGACACGGCAAGCAGCAGATTCGAATCCCGAATCCGGCTGTCGGGATCTGTCGGAGAGAAATCAGTCTGCACGACGTACAGTCCTGGCTCCAGCCTGCCACCTGTTTCTCCCGCAAGCAGAATTTCCGAACTGGTCATGCCGCCACCACCGTTGAAGGTCTGCTGCCAGGTGCGTACCAGATCGCCATTTTCCGATAATGCACGCACGAGACTTTCACGGGGATAGCTGGCGTCTTCTTCAGGGACGGCCCCCATGCTTTCTGCGATGTCTCCGGCACGATACAGTTCCATAGTTCCGATCAGGTCTTCATCACCAGAGACCCTCATCGCCATACGCGTATCCTCGCGGTACGCATTAGTGACGCTGAAGCTGTTGCGGATGACCGGATACGCATGCAGGGATATCTGTAGCGGCAGGGGCTCCGTCACTGTAAATGACCAGGTTATTTCAGACGTAATCGCATTTCCATACACGTCTAGTGCCCCTGGCAGCAAGGTGATCGTGTAGGTCTCGCCCACAGTGGGCTCAAAGTCGATATAAAATTTCGACAGGTCGTACCGATCCGCCCGCGGCTGCCACGCCACGGTGTCGGGTTCAAGCTGAAGTAAGCCACGCAGGGAATCAAGGTCCATCGTCGTGGCAAACTGCATCTGTGCGCCGCTGGCGACCTCGTCAATGCTGATGTGACGATCCGCTTCCGGATAAACGCTGACGACAGAGGGAAATGGGATGGTGCGGAAGGTCTGTGTGAAAGGCGCTTCCAGCAAACGCTGACCATCCCTGATATCCGAAACGAAAATCGTATATTCCTCGTCCATCTCCAGCAGGTCTACAGGATTCACAAGAATGCTTCTGTCATTTGGCTGTTCATACGTCATCAGCACGGGCGCGCCATCGGCATCCCGTAAGGCGATCAATTGAACAAAGGCACGGGGATCGATCGGCTGGCTAAATCCCAGCACAATGGACCAGTCCAGGCCAAGGGGTGTCTCCGCGCGCTTTGGCCCCTCACCATCATAAAGTTCAACATAATTGATTCGAGGTGTTCGTGTGGTGAACTGCCATCGGTCCGCCGCGATAGCGTCTCCTTCGGCGCTTCTGAATGACGGATCCGTTTCAACCGTAATGACGCTGCTGGCGGGAAATGGCTCATCTGGGGTGAAACGCCAGATGACAGTGTTCAACCACTCGCCTGTGCCAGCAATGTCCGGAATGATGTTGACGGGATCGGGGAGCGCCGCGCTATCCTCGATGCCAAGCAGCGCGATCACTGGCTGCGAAAACACCACGGTGATGGCGCCATCCGTCGCAATATTGACGGCACCAGCATCCGGAATCCGCTGTACAAGGCTGATTTCAGTCTGGGCATTTGCGCCATTTGCGCACAGGGCGAGCAACACGATGACAAATATGGCCAAACGCATAAAATTCACCCTGTGACTGTGTCGGATATGTTTATATTAATAGTAATATCCGTTTTGAAGATGTATTGCTTCTATACGCATTCCCGTCGTCAAACCTGCCCGCAACAGGTGATTCTGTTATCACAGAACTACGTGCACGCACGCCCATTCTGCAACGCGGAGACTATTGGTCACTACATAGCGCCCTGCGTATTTAGTTTCGGATGAGGCATATTCACAGCTATGCCCATTTCTGGCTGTCGCTGGGTCTATCAATGCTATCCTTAAGAGATGGACAGGTAGTTCAACCAGTGAACAGACGGGATGATTCCATGGATATCGAATTTGACGGCGAAATCTGGTACTGGCGTGGGCCTTCCCCGTTTTACTTCGTGACCGTTCCCGAAGAGCACAGCCGCGACATCAAGGCGATATCGGGGCTGGTGACCTACGGCTGGGGCGTCATCCCGGTGGCGGTTCAGGTGGGCAGAACGCAGTGGAAAACCTCGCTGATTCCCAAAGACGCGCTGTACCTGGTGCCGCTCAAAGATATGGTTCGCAAACGCGAAAGTCTGAACGAGGGCGATGTGGTGACGATCCGACTCAGCGTGGACATGCAGCCTCACGACCGGACGCGCTGACGGGTAACCGCTGCAATCAGGGGAAATGAGAATCTGTGAAATCGCACAGCAATGCGGCGCTTGAATGATTCCAGCGGGCCTTTTGGCATAATCAGGGTATGCCTGCATGAGTCGTTTGAGAGTACCATGAACCTGTGAACTGGCCAGGAAATGATTAAGCAGGTTGTACCTGAGGCCAGGAATCGGTGGTATAAAGTGTGCAAATCAGATACCTCCTTGACACAGTATCCCGAATGCTCTAAACTATCAAATGTTAGGTAGGCAAGCATGAATGATTCAACACATTCGTTATCCCGTGAACGCGTGCTCGATGCGGCCGAACGTCTGTTTAGTCAGCGCGGCTATAGCTCAGTGACGCTGCGTGATATCGCGCAGGACCTGGACATGAAACAGGCATCACTCTATTACCACGTCAAGGGCAAGGAAGAATTGTTCGTCGAGGTGACGGAACGCAGCCTGCAACGGCATCGTGAAGGACTGCGTGAAGTGATGCAGAACGAGGCGCTAAACTGGCAGGGACAGCTTCACGCGGTGACCCACTGGTTGCTCTCACAGCCCCCCATGAATGTGACGCGCGTCATTCAGTCCGATATGCCGGAGATCAGTAAAGTTCACGCGGACCAGCTGATGATGAGTATGTATCGCGCCATGTTGATGCCCCTTGAGCAAATCTTTATGCAGGCTCAGCAGGAAACAGATCTGCCACTCCCTCATGCTGGCTTGCTCGTGGGGGCATTCCTGTCGCTGATCGAGGGGATCAGGAACGCGCCAACCAATGAGCAGTATTTCAGCAAAGACCAGGCTGCCGATCAGATCATCGAGGTCCTGATTCGGGGACTTCAGTCGCGCTGAAATTTTTTTTGCCTGTGAAAACTACCAATAATTAGGTAGTTTACAGTACGAAGCAGGCCCTGCTATTTTGCCCTGAAAACCTGTCAAATCTTTGGCAGGCTCGTGTTGAAAGGATGCTCTGTGTTGAATCATGAGATCGTGGTCGAAAAACTGGTGAAGCGTTATGGCACTTTTGAAGCCGTGAAAGGGGTGTCATTTCAGGTCGCATCCGGGGAAATCTTCGGATTTCTTGGTCCGAACGGTGCTGGCAAAAGTACTGTCGTGAAAATCCTGACCACGCTTGCACGCCCTACCAGCGGAACCGCCCTGATTGGAGGCTTCAACATTGCCTCTGAAGCGGCGCAAATTCGGCGTGTGACCGGGGTCGCCCTGCAGGAAGTCGGGCTTGATCCGCTGATGAAATCCAGGGAACTCCTCATTTTGCAGGGGCGTATGTTTGGCAGGACCTCCAGACAAGCCGCAGCGCGCGCCGAAGAACTCCTGGAGCTGGTGAAACTGACCGACCCCAAAACGCAGAGTCGGCGTGTCGGGCAGTACAGCGGGGGAATGCGACGACGGCTGGACCTGGCGCTGGCGCTGGTTCATGAGCCGCGCATTCTTTTTCTGGATGAGCCAACGACAGGGCTTGACCCGGCAAGCCGCCGCGACATCTGGGCAGAAGTGCGCCGGCTGAACGCAGAGTTAGGGATGACCATCTTCCTGACCACGCAGTATCTGGAGGAGGCAGATGAATTCGCGGACCGCGTGGCCATCATCAACGGTGGTGCGCTGGTCGCCGAAGGGACGCCACGGGCATTGAAAGCACAGATCGGTTCTGAGGCGATCAATGTGACTTTTCGGAACGCCGAAGATGTTCAACGTGGCAAATCGGTCCTCGCGGATCTTTCGACTGCGCCCACTCAAACGGATGGATCAACGCTGCGCCTTTATCTGAACAACGCTGCCGCGGCTGTCGCCGTGGTCGCCAATCGCCTGCAAACCGCCGGGCTGGAGATGACCCTGCTGACGCTCTCTCAACCCACCCTCGACGATGTTTTTCTCGAAGTGACCGGGCAGCGACTGGCCGTTGATGATGCCAAACGGTCATTTGAACAAACGCAGCCGATTAGCACGTAACCGTTCCATTTCTGAAGGTTCGACAAGGAGACAACTATATGACCCCGATCACGATAACCAACGATGTCAGCACGCCCTTTTTGATTCAGGTGGCAGCCCTGACGACCCGCACCATTCGTACCATCCTGCGGACACCCGGATCATACCTTCCGGGCCTGGTCCTGAGTGTGTTCACCCTGCTGATCTACCTGGCATCGCTGGGTGGCGCGTCGGACTTCATCCCCGGCCTGATCGGAAAAAGTTACCTGGCGTTTATCCTGCCAGGGGCAGTCCTGAATTCCGCACTCAGCAGCTCTGGCATCGCCGGACAATCCATCGTTCAGGATGTCGCCAGCGGCTACTTCGACAAGCTGATGCTCACGCCGGTAAATCGCGGCGCGGTGCTGCTCGGCGCTATGTTCGCGGGTGCAATCGTGCTGGGTGTGCAAACAGCTTTGGTCACCCTGGTCGGGGTGCTCTGCTGGGGCTAAACCCGCCGACGGGCATTGCTGGCATCCTGGCGATCATCGGCATGGCGATGCTGGTGGGCAACGCATTGGCTGGCCTGACAGTCGGCGTCGGGCTGCGCACGGGCAATCCCGCTGCCACCCAGGGGATCTCGTTTCTGTTTTTCCCGCTCACCCTGTTGACGGCGGCCTTTGTGCCCTTCGAACTGCTGCAAGGGTGGATTAAAACCGCCGCCCAGATCAATCCCATCACCTACATTCTGCAGGCAATGCGCACGATTCTGCTTGATGGCTGGGGCAACACGGGCGAAATCGTCCTTGGCATTGCGATCGCCATTGTTCTCGGCATCGTCACCTTTACGTTCGCTGTTTCCAGTTTGCGACAGCGCACGAGCGAGCGTTAGGGCCCTCAAGACTGGGTGCCAACGTACGTTCCTGTATGTATCAGCGAAAGGTGTATTCCGCGATGAATACCGTTCTGTGGATAGTGCAATTGCTGCTGGGTCTTGTGTTCATCATGGTTGGCGTTCTGAAAGTGGCAGTGCCGCGCGAGAAGATGCTCGCATCGGTGACGCAAACGGGCCGACAAAACATGGGGTGGGTCAAAGATTTCAGCGCGAGTCATGTGCGGCTGATTGGACTTTTGGAGCTGTTGGGTGGGATAGGGCTGATCCTGCCCGCGTTAACAGGCATCCTGCCTGCGCTCACGCCGCTGGCAGCCATCGGGTTAGCCGTGCTAATGCTCGGCGCGATCGTCGTTCATCTGCGGCGCCACGAGCCCAGCCTGGTGGTAGGACCGCTTACGCTGGCACTTGCAGCAGCTTTTATCGCCTTCGGACGATTTGTCTTCGTCCCACTTTGACCATCGAAGTATCTTTCAGGAGATGACAGCATGACAGTAATGCGTACATGGATCCTCAATTTTGGAAGAATGACGAGCCTGTGGGTGATTCTCGCCCTCATCGTCACCCTGAATGTGAGCTGGCTGCTCACCCTCAGCGCGTTCGGCAGCCAGTTTGAACAGGTTGCCGGTTTTCTGCCCATCGACCTGCAAAACACGTCCTCGCTCCTGACTGCGACGCAGGCCATCGACCAGATCATGACGTACTCGTCTGAGGCGCGGCTGTTCTACTGGGTATTTTTCATCCTCGACAATCTGATGCCTCCCCTTGTGTTTGGCGCGCTCTCGCTGCTGTGGGCGTACTTTCTGAGTCGACGTAAAAACCGATGGACTGATCTTTTGATCGCCAGTCCATTCCTGCTGATTCCGTGGGGCGTTGGCGTGTTCGATTGGTTCGAGAATCTGTGTTTTGTCGTGGTGGTCTCCGATCCTTCAGCCGCTAATGCCCTCCAGCTTATGGAATTAGGGCTGATCTTCACGCGCATCAAAGCGGGCTTTCTGTTTGCGACGTTCGGACTGACCTTTGTAGTGACAGGGTATTTCCTGCTGACCCTGATGCTGCGCATCGTCAGGCCTGCGCGCAGGCAAGGCGTCCTTTCGGCGTAATGCGCTGTCGCTGTAAATCCAAGTCTCAAAGGAGACACTCCCATGCACGGCAAAACGGTCCTGATTACAGGCGGAACTGGCGGTATCGGCAAACAGACGGCTATCGGGCTGGCGAAACTCGGCGCGCACGTCGTCGTCAGCGGACGAGATGCAGAACGTGGCAAGGCGGCTGTGCGCGATATTCAGGAAGCCAGCGGTCACCAGAATATCGATCTGATCCTCAGTGACTTATCGCTCATTTCGCAGACGCACAGACTCATTGACACCTTCCGCAGTCGATTTTCGCGGTTGGACGTCCTGATCAACAATGCGGGCATGATCCCCGCCAGTCGCGTGGATACCGAAGAAGGGTTTCAGGCGGCTCTCGTGGTCAACCATCTGGTACCGGCGCTGCTCACCTACCATCTGCTGCCATTGCTGCGCGCATCGGGGAATGGGCGCGTGATCAATGTGACAGGCGGCATGCCAGGCGCAGGCGGCGTGGACATCGCCAATCTGCGTAAACCATTGGCGGATCAGGCAAAAATCGGATATGGACCAGCGAAAAATATCATGATGGCAGGAAGCTATGCCTTCGCACAGCATCTGCAAGGGAGTGGGGTCACCCTGAACGTCACGTTTCCCGGCCTGGCGGATACCGCCATGACGCGCAATATGGTCAGCACGAAAACGCCCGTCGCACGCCTGATGGGAGCGCTGTTTTCCCTCATGCTGGCGAATGCCAGGCCTGAGAAAGCAGCGCGTTCGTCAATTTATCTGGCCTCATCAGCAGATGTAGAGGGCATAAGCGGCAGCTATTTCAATCCTAAAGGGAAAGCGTTGGCGTGGCCTGGCAGCATCATCAGGGACGACCTGCCAGAGCAGATATGGAAGCTGACGCTGGAAGCATTGCGTCTGGAACCGTTAACAGCAGTTGCTATGCCTCCACTATAGGGGATCACACGGGCCTCGTGATCACAGCCTGAGTCAGCCCTACCGGTTTCGAGGGGCTCCACGCCGCGTGACAAATGTTCTGTCCGCTAATCCCTGCCCAGATCGGTGACACTGAGGACAGTGCTATCTGTTCCGATACCCCGCCTTACAGTGGCGGGCAGACCGGATCACTGTCTGTGATGCCGTACTGCGTGCGCTGTTCCGGGCTAAGATCGAGCAAGGGTTGTGCGCACATCGCCGCGATCATCGCATTGAAATCAACGGAGTACAAAGCCACGCGATGATCAAATTCGCTTCCTGTCAGCACGGTCTGCCCATCGGGTGAAAACTCCGCATAGTACACATCATTCCCAGTGCCGTTCGTCAGGGTGCGCAGGAGCGCGCCGGTGCGTGTATCCCAGATACGCGCGCTGCTGTCCCATCCAGTGGTCACTGCCAGACTGCTATCCGGCGAAAAACGAATCGTCCACGCAACGTCGGTATGCCCAACCAGACGAAAGCGTTCTTCGCCGGTCTCGGCATCGTACAGATGGGCAAATCCATCGCCATTAGTGGCCCCGATGAGTGTGCCGTCAGGCGAATAGCTCACAAACGGTACCGGTGCACCAATTTCGATAATGCGGATCAAGGCACCTGTTACAGTATTCCACACACGTACTGTCCCGTCGCTGCTGCTGGTTGCCAGCTGCGTGCCGTCCGGTGAAAAGCTGACCGCGGGAATGACCCCTTCATGTCCCTCCAGCACGTGCAGGACTGCGCCAGTGGCAGTATCCCAGATACGGGCAGTCAGATCAAATGATCCGCTGGCCATAAGCCTGCCATCCCGCGTAATATCGGTGTTATTTGCAAGCTGCGAGAACCCCTCGAAAGTACGCACCGTTTCGCCTGTGCTGGCGTCGATCCACAACAGCGGATGCTCATCGGTGTTCGTTAGTTCAAGCGCTGCCCCAAGATAGCGCCCATCTGTGGAGACCGAAAAGGCGCGAATGGCCTGCTCATACAGTTGAATGGCGGGGGCGCCCGGCTCCAGCGTATAACGCCCGGCGTCGCCAAACGCGCCGATGTAGATGCTTTCACCATCGGGCGCAAACCGCGGAAAATGTGTATTGGCCAGCTCGGTCGTGATGAACTCAGGCTGCGCCGGAAATGTCAGATTGATCACGCGCGCAACTGGAATATCGGCAAGGGCAAGGCGCGTGCCATCAGGTGAGAGATCGAGATCATAACTGTTGGTGGGTACGCTGAAACGCGCCAGTTCATATCCGGTGGACATCTGCCACTGCGCCACCTCCCTGTTGGAGTTGATCGTCACCATACGATCATTGACGGGATCGTATTCACCGTACCAGATGCGGTAATCAGGTTCACTGACTGTTGTGAGCAGGGAACACGTCTCGTAGTTATAAATGTATCCGCGGTACGCGCCGTCAATCGGGTCCGCCGGGGCGACCATGAACACCGGATCACGTTCAGACCACCAGGTATAGGTATCGTCTGGTACATCAGCATCAAGCGGAGTGCACAGCAGGTCACCGTTCGATGCATCTCGAATCACAATACGGTTATTCTGGCGCATGATGAAGCGTTCGACATTTGTCGCGCCAAACAGCACACTGAGAAGGCGGGTATCCTCGTCTATCGGCCGCTCATATTGTGCTACGCGTTCCCATGTCGCCGTGTCCCTCACGTCAATAAAGCTGTCGCCGCCGATCACCAGCCGCGTGCCATCATACGAGAAATCGGCGAACCAGACATTCAGTTCAATCTCGAAAGCATGGGTTTCCTGCCATGTCGCGGTGTCGTAGACGCGTGCAGTCCCCGAATTGGCGAGGGTCACCAGGGTCCCGCCGTCAGGTGCAAAGTCAATTGTCCACACGATCGCAGTATCTTCAGGCAAAAACTGTAATTCCGTGCCGCTTTCCGCGTCATAGATGCGGGTGCCTCCTTCACTGGACGCAGCGATAATCGAGCCATCAGGCGAATAACGCACGCCATAGATGTCGAAACCAAAGCCCGTCAATTCCAGCATAGTCGTTCCCGCTCGGCTGGCGCGCATAATCGCGGCTTCCGCGCCGGGGCTGTAGCCATATTGCAGGCTGCGCAATGCCAGCGCCAACCCAATGTTTCCGCCTGCTCCGCGATCTATCGCCTCGTTTGCGCTTAAGTACAGCCGCTGCTGTTCGGCGCGGGCGAAATTGGCCTCGCTGGTCGCGCGAGCCACCTGTGCCGCATCGCGTTCGCGTTGTGCTTCAGCCGCGCTACTGCTGGCATTGATGGCCAGCACCGCGGCGATGATCCCTGCCAGCGCCAGCACAGCGACTAACCCGCGCAGAAAGGTCTGCGACCGGCGTTCCAGTTGACGTTCGCGCGTTTGCCGTTCTGTTTCGAGCTCAGCTTCCCGGGTTCGATGTGCAAGGCTGGCAGACAGAAAAGCGCGCTCATGCGTGTTCAGGGCAAGGCGGCTGGTTTCTGACCAGGCTTCGAACTGCGCCAGGCGCACGCCATGGGCGAGGAAACTGGCATCCTGATTGGCACTGCGCCATTCGTCCGTCATCAGCGCAAGCTGTCGCTGGACTTTAATGTCGTCACGGGTTTCATTCAGCCAGTTGCGCAGCCGTTCCCATTCACGCAGCAGCGCCTCATGCGCAATCTCTACGGTGGGAGAGCGCGTCCCGACATCAGTATCCAGCGCGAACAGGCGATAAGCGGCGAAGGTTTCCAGAATTTCATCGAGCTGGTCGCTGTCGTCCGTCAGCGCTTTCAATTCAGAGCGCAGGACGCGCCGCCGCGTATCTTCGGTGCCTTCGCCCAGCGTGACGAGACGCAGAAAAATCTGACGCGCGAGTGCCTGTTCGGCGCCAGAGAGACCCAGATAAACCGCTTCCGCACGTTTGGTCAGCGCCCCGATGGTGCCGCCAAGCCCCTGATACGCTTCCCGTGTGAGGGTGCGTCCCTTTCGCGCTTCAAACAGTTCGGTCAGCGCATATTGCAGCAGCGGCAGGGGCCCCGGCTGATAATTGATATCACCGATGATGGTGGAGACCAACCCCGGCTCAAACGTGACCCCCACGCGCATGGCAGGCTGTGTGATGGCGCGTTCGAGTTCTTCTGCCGACAGCGGCATAATCGTTTCCAGGCGCGAGCGCACCAGTTCACCGAACTGCGTGTAATGCAGCGGTCGGTCGTAGAAATCGGCGCGCAGTGTGATGATGACGCGCACGCGGGTGCGGGGTTCCGTGACCGCGGTATACAGCAGATCGAGAAACTGCATGCGCTCTGCTTCATCGCTCACCAGGGTAAATGCTTCTTCAAACTGGTCGATCATCAGGACCAGTTCTGTGCCATCGTTGGGCAGAATTAAGCCTGCTACCCGCACCAACCCGCGTGAGTCACGCTTTAACTGTTCGTTCAGATTGCCCGTTTGATTGGCAGCGACACGGGTGAGCGCCACTTCCAGTTCATCCAGCGGATGCGCCCCCGGCACCATTTCGACGACGAACCAGCGCTCCGATCCGGGCAGTTCGCCGCGCCACAATGCTGGAATCACCCCTGCCTTCACCAGGCTGGATTTCCCGCTTCCGCTTGGACCGACAATGGCGAGAAAACGGGAGTAGTCTCCGCTTTCGGCCAAACGCCTGATCAGCTTTGCAGTCAGTTTTTCGCGTCCAAAGTAATCCTGATTATCCGCCGATTGAAACGGCAGCAGTCCTTTATAGGGGTTCGTGGGGTGAAACTCATCCGTGCGCAGGACGACCGTCGGCTGTTCTTCACCCGGTTTGGCGATCAGGCTGAGTTCGCGGGCGCGGACGATCGCCTGAACACGGCTGCGCACGCCCAGCTTGCTGTAAATCTGGTTGACGTGCCATTTGACCGTCCCAACGGTCAGGGTGAGCTTCTGCGCGATTTCTTTGTTGGCCAGTCCGGCGATGATCAACGCGAGAATTTCCTGTTCGCGCAGCGTCAGCACCTCCACTGGCGAGGTCGGCGACCGGTTGAGTCCGACCGCCTCACGGAAATCAGCAGCAAATTCCAGCACGTCGGCGTAGCGGTGATCCGGGTTCTTGGCGGTCGCTTTCTGGATGACCTGATTGACGGCTGACTGAATATCGGGATTCAGCGTGGTAATCTGTGGCAGTGGGTCATTGATGTGTTTATATAAGCGCTCGATCGAAGTGACATTGGGAAACGGGTGTTGCCCTGTGATGATCTCGTAAAGGGTGACCCCCAGACTATACATGTCGGTTCGCGCGGTAACGGGTTCACTGCGTGCCTGCTCCGGGGAAATATAGTCCATTGAGCCGAGAATGACGTTGGACTCGGTCTGACTGGTGGGCAAATTCAGGTCTTTGGCAATGCCAAAGTCGCTGAGATAAGCGTTGCCGTCTTCATCAAGCAGGATGTTGCCCGGTTTGATGTCGCGGTGGATCACCTGCGCGCGATGAGCAAACGCGAGCGCTTCGGCGACCTGATCGAGCAGAAGCACCGCCGCGCGCGGCTCAAACGCGCCCTTTTCAAGGGCATCACGCAGACTGCCGCCACGCAACCAGCGCATCACCAGGTAAGCCCCTTCAGGGTCACGCCAATAGTCATGCAGCGGCACGATGTGGGGATGTTCCAGCCGCGCAATCAACTGGGCTTCACTTTCAAAACGGCGGATGAAATCTGGTTGATTAGCGCGATCCGGAAGGATGACTTTGATCGCGACGTCACGCCCGATGGTCGTCTGGTATGCTCTGTAAACCGCACCAAATCCGCCCGTGCCGATCCGTTCGCGCAGTTCGTAGCCCTGAAGTTGCTTCAACGGTGCGTGCATGGTGTCCCCCCACAGTAATCTTATTAGAGCATACTATAAGTTCTTAAAGCAGAGGTGCATCGCGCCTCTGCTTTAAGAACCTGGATTAGTAAACTAGCTAGGCAGGAGCAGGGAATGCGCCAAGCTGTGTGAAGAAGCCCAGCAGATCAGTCATTGTCCATTCCTCGACGATGAGACCCTCCTCATCGAAGCGAAAATAGGTATGCACGATAACCGTCACAGGCTGGCCGGTAGGTTCCAGAAGCCCGAAGGGTGATGCAAACGGCTCGCCATCGAAGACGCCCGCCCATGTCGAGCGTCCCGCCACCGTCGTTCCTTCCACAATTGACGCATCTGTCGTCACTGTAAAGTCACTGAGAGACGCAGTTACCGCCTGGACAAATGCCCGGAAGCCCTCCCGATCCAGATCACCGAGCGGCGAGTGGACGACATAATTTTCAGCGAGCGTTTCGATCACCGCATCGAGGTCTCCCGCCGTTAACGCCAGCGCGTTCTGAATGGACACATTACGCAGAGATTCTTCCTCTGCGCTGACATCGGTCGCTGCATCCTGCGCCGCGATTAACGAGGCCCCTGCCAGTGCAAAGACGCACACCAGCAGAAGCACACCCTGTTTGACAAAACGAACTGCGTTCATGTTCAAACTCTCCTGTGCACTGAACCTGACTTCAGTGGATGGGGACAAAAGTGCCGCTTGTTTACAGGTGAATGTAATTAGTGGTTTTCGTCGAGAACCAGACACGACTAAGCGGGCGGGAAGATACCGATTTGTGCAAACACGCCGCCCATGTCCAGCACAGCCCAGTTTTCCACGACAAGACCGTCATCATCAAAGCGAAGGATGCCAATGCCTTCCATGACAATCGGATTGCCGGTTGCCGGAACCCCAAAGAGCGTGCCCGTGTGCGTCCCCGTGTAGGTCACACGAACGACAAGCTCGTGCTCGCCGATGATGACCTGATGTGTTTCCTGAACCATGTCAGGGACGCCAGCGCGGAATGTATCGATGTAATCCTTCAGCCCCTGAAGATCGAGCTCAGGCGCAAATGGCAGATGACCGACATAATCCTGCGAGAAAATCTCGTCAAGGACATCCAGATCCGGGATATTGAAGACTTCATCGAAGCGGTCCGCAAAACGCTCGGCGTCTTCCACAGACATCACGCCTGGCTGCATCTCTGGTGCCGCATCCTGCGCAGCGATAAACGAGGCTGTTGTAAGTGCAAAAGCGCACACCAGCAGAAGCACACCCTGTTTGACGAAGCGAACTGCGTTCATGTTCAAACCCTCCTGTGCACTGAACCTGACCTCAGTGTATGGGGTTCTTTTCTGACTTCAACGCATCCCTAACCTTTCCCTATCCCCCTAATTCCTCGCACAACCGCCGACGCCGCGATCGTACAGCGCGGGTCTCCGCCCAGGCAGGCCCCGCATCGCAGATGTGGAACCAAGTGGCTCGACTACAGGATATCGTTCATGCAGCTCGTGATTGCAGCGGGGATTTCGCTCACAGGTTCGTCCTTTCCTCAGAAGACCAAACGAGGGAGCAGCGTATTCCGCAAACTCCCTCGTTTGGTCTTCTGGCTGGCTAATCCCCAGCGCCGGAAGGGTTGGATCGCAGCGCCGGAGCGGGCGTAGTCGCTGCCTTTTCCATTTTCGTGCCCCGCAGCCGCAGCGAGTTGGTGACGACGAAGATGGACGAGAAAGCCATTGCCCCGGCTGCCAGCATCGGGATGAGCGCGCCGGCCATCGCCACCGGAATCAGGATGATGTTGTAGATGAACGCCCAGAACAGGTTCTGGTAAATCGTGCGCATGGTGGCGCGGCTGAGCTGGATGGCGCGCACCGCCGCCCGCAGGTCACCGCTGACCAGCGTGACGTCGCTCGCTTCCATAGCAATGTCCGTGCCGGTGCCGATGGCGATGCCCACGTCGGCCTGAGCCAGTGCCGGAGCGTCATTGATGCCATCGCCAATCATCGCTACACGTTTGCCCTCGCCCTGAAGACGCTTGACCGCGTCCACCTTTTGCGCGGGCAGCACATCCGCCAGCACACGCTCGATACCCACTTCACGGGCGATCGCCTGCGCCGTGCGTTCGTTATCGCCGGTCACCATGACCACTTCCAGGCCAGCCGCGCGCAGCGCCTGCACAGCCTCGCGTGACCCTTCCTTCACCGTGTCCGCGATGCCCAGCAGACCGACCAGCGTATCATCGACCACCGCCAGCACGACCGTGCGCGCCCGTTCCTGCAAGGATGTAATCTGCGCGTTCACCGTGGCGAGATCATGCCCCTGTTCGCTGATATAGCGCGGGCTGCCGATGACCACCGTGCGGCCTTCCACTACGGCGCGGATGCCCCGGCCAGATTCAGCCGAGAAGTCGGTCGGCTGGCCCAGCGACACGCCACGTTCCTGCGCAGCCCTGACGACCGCCTGGCCCAGCGGATGCTCGCTGCCGCGCTCGGCGGTGCCCACCAGCCGCAGCAAATCCGCCTCGGCCCAGGTATTGAGCGCGACCACATCGGTCACGGACGGCTCGCCACGCGTAATCGTGCCCGTCTTGTCCATAGCCACCACCTGCACGCGTTTGGCGCTCTCCAGCGCCGCGCTGTTCCTGAACAGCACGCCCATTTCTGCGCCACGACCCGTGCCGACCATGATGGCCGTTGGCGTGGCCAGTCCGAGCGCGCACGGGCAGGCGATCACCAGCACGGCCACCGCATTCACCAGCGCCGCCGTGAATCCCACCTGACCGATCAGCAGCCAGCCGACGAAGGTCAGCGCGGCCAGCCCCAGCACAATCGGCACGAAGACCGCCGACACCTGGTCAGCGACGCGCTGGATGGGCGCCTTGGAACCCTGCGCCTGTTCCACCAGCCGGATAATCTGGGCGAGGGCGGTTTCGGCGCCCACGCGCACGGCCTGTACCACCAGTCGCCCCTGCTTGTTGACCGTCGCGCCGATGACTTCGCTGCCCGCGCTCTTGCTCACGGGCAGGCTTTCGCCGGTCAGCATCGACTCGTCCACCGACGACGCGCCGTCCAGCACGACGCCGTCCACCGGAATACGTTCGCCGGGGCGCACCAGCACGACATCGCCCTGCATCACGTCTTCAATCGCGATTTCCTGTTCCTGGCCATCGCGCAGCAGCGTGGCCGTGCGCGGCGTCAGGCCCATCAGCTTGCGGATAGCATCGCTGGTGTGGCCTTTGGCACGCGCCTCCAGCAGCTTGCCCAGCGTAATCAGCGTGAGGATGACGGCCGAGGTCTCGAAGTAGACATGCGCGCCCACCTCAGCGACGTTGAAGATCACCCCCAGCAGCACGACGATGCTGTACAGGTAGGCGGCCAGCGAACCAATCGCAATCAGCGTATCCATGCCTGTAGTGCCGTTGCGGGCGGCTTTCCACGCGCCCACCATATACTGCCGCCCGACGATGAACTGCACCGGCGTGGCCAGCAGGAAGAACACGAACGGCCAGCCAGACCACAGCAGCCAGTTCAGCGCGGCTGTCGGGCCTGCCATCGCCCCGCTCATGATATGCATACTCATATCGGTGCCGGCAAATGACGCCATGTACAGGTCCCGCGCCATGCTGAGGACAAACAGCGGCACCGTGAAGCCTGCGCCAATCAGCACCAGGCGGCGCTGGCGATCTATTTCAGCCTTGCGCGCCTCACGCTCGGCGTCGGCCGGGGCTTCCGCGCCAGACAGGTCGAGCACGCCATAGCCGGCATTTTCGACCGCCTTCACCACGTCGGCGCGGCGAATCGCATTCGGCAGCAGGCGAACGGTCGCCTTCTCGGTGGCCAGGTTGACCGTGACATCCAGCACGCCCGCCTGTTTGCTGATCGCGCGCTCCACGTTACGCACGCAGCTCGCGCACGTCATGCCCGTGATCGGCAGCTCCAGCGTGGAAATGGCCACGCCGTAGCCCGCGTTTTCCACGCGCTCGATCAACTGCGGCACGGTGGTCGTGGCCGGGTCAAAGGCGATGCTGGCGCGTTCAGTGGCCAGGTTGACCGATGCTTCCTGCACGCCCTCGGTCTTCGTCAGCGCACGCTCCACGTTACGCACGCAGCTGGCACAGGTCATGCCCGTGATGGGCAGTTCAATCCGAAGATTGGTTGGGATATTTGGGATATTTACTGCGTCTGTCATCATGCCTCCACATCCTGATAATTCAGATGCGCTCATATACCCTTATCGTACACAGGGTTGAGGTTGAATGGGATGCGCTATATGGCGTGGTTTTGCGGGCAGGGACGCAAGCCTCATCCCAGGGCGCTGCTGCGCAGGCAAAACCGGCCGTGGGATGAGGTTATTTTGGGTGATGTGGGGAATAGCAGCCGGGCAGGCTAGACCTTCTCGGCCAGCGATGCCTCGCGGGCCTGCCGCTTGACCTCGCGGAACTGCGCGTGATGCTCGGTCTCATGCACCAGACCCAGCAGGAACTGGCCCTGTGCGTTCATATTGCCCCAGTGCTGTATCAGGGTTTCCGGCAGCTCGCGCTCGTTCTCGAGGTGCGGCACATCGGGGAACGCGGCCAGATACGCGTGGCGCATACGGCGGCTTTCTTCCAGGCGCTGCACGGCCTGGTCACGGGTGGTGATATCCTGCCACGGCGTCTCGTAGCGCAGGCGCGGTTCCTTGCCGTAGGGCACGCCGCGCGCCAGGATCGACGCAATCGCGGCGGTTTCCTCGCTGGTGGCAGTCACATGGGCCACCAGATGACCCAGCGACCAGCCGATCTTTTCTTCACCCGGCTTGGCATACGGATCGTTCGCGTCGGGGTCAAACGGCAGAAAAACAATTTCAGCATCGGTGGCATCGCCCACGATATCGAGCAGGGTATTGATGCTGTCATCGGTGGCCACGCGCATATCGTTCACGCTGAACTGGCGCGCGTATGTGCCAATCACGGTTTCTTTGCGGTGTACGGGGGAAAAATCAATCGCCATTACGATTAGCCTCCAGAAGGAATACACGAGAGCATAGCATGCAGAGGCACCGGGGTTCCGGTGCCTTACAGAAGAAACAGGTGAGTTTTCTGTTATCGCGCCAGAATCGAGGGCATATCCGTGCCGGCGACGATCATGATATCTTCGCTCGTCAGGCCATCGGTGGCCGTCTGGATGCTCTCGGCAGGCAGGCCCATCAGCGCCGCCAGATAGCGCGCTGTCCACAGCTTGCCGCTGTAGTCACGGATGACCGTGGTCGTGTTGGTAATCTGCGGCACATTGCCCACGCTGGTGATGACCACGCCCTGCGCCTGCAGCCAGTCGCGCGTTTGCCCGGCCAGCCCGACAGTGTCGGTGTTGTTATACACCACAATCGAGGCACCCTCGGCCTCGGCGCGCTGGCGCAGGTCGGCCAGCGTCATGTCCGGCTGCGGATTAAACACCTGATCCATCAGGAAACGAATCGCGTCATAGCGCGGGGTCAGCACCTGGTCGCCCTGGGCGGTCGTCGCCAGATTGACATACAGGTTGTTGACCACGCCGCTGGTGATATTCTCGCGCGGGATTTCGGTCAGCAGGCTGGCGAGGCGGAACAGCTCGTCCAGCGTGAAGTTGGTCACAAACGAGCCGGTCAGCTCATCCCATAATGCGGGCACCTGGCCGATGAAATTGGAGATGCCGCCGGCGCTCAACACTTCATCACGCAGCGCCTTGATGACTTCCTGCTGGCGGGCCGCGCGGTCAAAGTCGCCGCCCTGGGTGGCGCGGGTGCGCGCATATTGCAGCAGGCGCGTGGCATCCAGCCGCTGGCATCCGGCGTCAAAACGCACAGGAATGGTGCCATAGCCCGCGTCGGGATAATCGGGATCGTCGATGATTTCCGTCGGGCAGACTTCCACGCCGTTGGGCGCAATCAGGTTGACGACGGTGGTGAACACGTCGAAATTGACGCGCAGGTAGCGGTCGATGCTGATGCCAAACGTCTGCTCGACCGTATCAGCGACCAGCGCAGGCCCGCCGCCGGGATAACCGCCGCCGTCACCCTGGGCATTCGCTGTATTGATGCGGTTGGGCAGGAAGCCGGGGATATCGACCCACAGGTCACGCGGGACCGACAGCATGCCGATCGTCTGGCGGACCGGGTCGATGCTGACGATCATAATGGTGTCAGTGCGGAAAGTGCCTTCTTCGCCGCGGCGCTGGTCCATGCCCAGCAGCAGCACATTCAGGCGGCGCGGGTCATCCCAGGTATAGGCGGCCAGCGGGTCAATCGTCGGCGTGGGGCCAGACAGGGTGGGCGTCAGCGTCGGCTCCGGCGTGAAGGTGACGCCGGGTTCGGGCGTGCTGGTGGGCGGCGCGGGCGATGCCGTGACGGTGGCCGTCGGCTGCGCGTTCAGGAAGTCCTCAAACGACGAGCCGCCCCCGGCGACCTGCACCCCGCTGCTGCCCAGGTCCACCGCAAAGCGGTAGCCAAAGTTAAACGCGCCGACCCCGCACACAGCGGTAGCCAGCACCATAAAGACGATCACGATGAAGAACATCCAGCCCGGTAAACGCATGTGCAGCCCTGCCGATCTATCGGTATGACGGGCATCATTATAACGGCTTGGGCGCCGAGGTATAGCCTACGCTTTGGCAATGCCGCCCGTACGCCCTCAGGCCTTGAAGGCGGTCGCCATGCCCTGAATCTGCACACTGACGGGCGTATTCACCTTCAGGTCGGCACGCGGCCAGGTGCGCGCATTCAGGTGGATGCCATTGGCCAGATTGATATGCACAATCTGGTCGTGGCCAAAATACTGGATATCGCTGACGATGCCGTCATGTCCGTGGCCGGAACCTGCGCTGGCAGGGAAAATATACAGCATTTCCGGGCGCACCATCACCGAGACGCTGCCCTGCATCGGCTGATACAGCGGCACCCGGCCCAGCGGCGTTTCGGCATCGCGGCCGGAGGCAGTCGCCGGGATGAAATTGGCCTCACCCATGAACAGCGCGACATCTTTGCTGGTCGGCTGCTGGTAAATCGCGCGCGGGGTATCGACCTGCATGATCTGCCCGCGCTCGATGATGGCGACGCGGTCGGCCAGCACCAGGGCTTCCTCGCGGTCATGCGTGACGATCATCGACGCGGCCCCGGCCGAACGCAGCGTGCGCGTGATGTCGTCGCGCAGTTCGCGGCGCAGCACCGCGTCCAGATTGCTGAACGGCTCGTCCAGCAGCAGCACCGTCGGCTGCGAGGCCAGCGCCCGGGCCACCGCCACGCGCTGCTGTTCGCCGCCGGAAAGCTGATGCGGGAAACGCTCAGCCAGCCTGCCCAGGCCGGTACGCTCCAGCAGGTCTGTCACACGGGCGCGGCGCTCGTCGCGCGGCAGGCCGTGCAGCGGAAAGGCGATGTTCTGCGCCGCGGTCAGGTGCGGAAACAGCGCGTAGTCCTGAAACACCATGCCGACCTTGCGCTTTTCGGGGGGCAGCCAGGTATTCTTCCCGGCGACCATGTGTCCATCCAGCCAGATTTCGCCGCTGTCTGGCGTCTCCAGCCCGGCGATCAGGCGCAGCGTGGTCGATTTGCCACAGCCGCTGGCACCCAGCAGCACCAGAATTTCCCCGGCGTTCAGCGTCAGCGAAATCTCGCGGACAGCGGCCGTATTTTCGCCAAAAGACTTGGTCACGCCGCGCAGTTCTACGGCGGGGGCTTGCGTCATCGTCCTAACCTCATCAGTAAAGCAACAGGAATCAATCCTACGGCGACGATCGTCAGCGCCGGGACGGCCGCGGCCTGCCAGAAGCTTTCAGCCGCCAGCATATACGTCCAGATGGCCAGCGTGTCCATGCCAAACGGACGCAGCAGCAGCGTGGCCGGCAGCTCTTTCATCACATCCACAAACACGAGCATCAGCCCGGCCGCCAGCCCGTTGATAATCAGCGGCAGGCGGATGCGCAGCAGGATGCGCCACGACGACGCGCCCATCAGCCGGGCGGCCTGCTCCAGGCTGGGCTTGATCTTCTCCGCGCTCGATTCGATGCTGCTGTACGACACGCTCATGAAGCGCACCGTGTAGGCATACACCAGCCCCACCAGCGAGCCGGTCAGGATCAGGCCGACATTGCCGCCCAGCGCATCGTTGATGGCATGGTCAATCGGCGAGAGCGTGAGCAGCACGCCAGCAGCCACCACCGCACCCGGCATGGCATAGCCCAGCGTGCTCAGGCGCACCAGCCGCCGCGCCCAGGGCGACGTGAAGCGGCGCGCCGCAAACACCATCAGCACGGCCGCCGTCACCGCGACGACTGCCGAGATACCCGCCAGCCCGGCGGTATTGCCCACATACTGCCAGTACACCGTCGTCCACGAGCCAAGCGCAGTCTCATTGATTTCAGCAAACAGCCAGCCAACCAGCTGCGTCACCGGCAGGATGAAGGCCACGCCCAGCACCGCCGAACAGATGCCGGTCGCCAGCCACTTTTTCCAGCCCGCCAGCTTATGCCGGTGGATGACAAATTCAGCGCCGCCGCCGGTCTGCGAATAGCTGGCGCCGCGGCGCAGCCAGCGCTCCAGCGAAATCACCAGGATGGCAAACAGCAGCAGCAGCGCGGCCAGCTCGCTGGCGGCGGCGCGGTCCATGCGGCCTTCCCAGGTGCGCACGATGCCCTCGCTGAGGGTGTGAAAATTGAAGAAGCGCACCGTGCCGAAATCGGTCATCGCCTCCATCATTGCCAGCGAGATGCCCGCCGCCAGATTCGGCCGCGCCATCGGCAGGGCGACGCGGAAGAAGGCGCCGATGCGGCTGACGCCCATCACACGGGCGGCCTCGATGGTGCGCGCGCCCTGCTCGCGGAAGGCAGCCCGCGCCAGCAGGTACACGTAGGGATACAGCACCAGCGAGAGCACGATGATCGCGCCGCCCCCGCTGCGGATATCAGGAAAATACGCCCCCCGGCCAAACGTCTCGCGCCAGAAGGTCTGCACCGGCCCGGCGAAGTCAAACGTGGCCATGAACACGAAGCCCATCACAAACGACGGAATCGCCAGCGGCAGCAGCAGCGCGCGCTCGAATATGCGCCGCAGCGGGAAGGCATACATCGTGACCAGCCACGCCAGGCCAATGCCCAGCGTGCCTGCCAGCGCCGCCACGCCGCCCATCAGCAGCAGCGTATTGCCGATCATGCGCGGCAGCGTGGTGCTGATGATCTGCTGCCAGAAATCGACCTGCGGCGTGAGCAGCTCGGCCAGCAGCACGAACAGCGGCAGCGCGATGATGAACGCGACCAGCAGCAGAATAACGGGAACACCCCGTACGCGCTGACGCGACACGGGGCTGGACTCGCTCATGATGGTGCGGATATTCGGAAGTGCCAGAGGACCCTCACAGGACAATACAGTCTGGCCGTTTACGATACATGAGGGCACGCCATCCGGCCAGAGGACATGCCCACAGGACACACGAGAATCTCATGTGCCCTGTATGTTTTCATTTTAGAAAGCGAGAGCTTACGAGCCGTAGCCCACGCGCTCGATCAGCTCAACCGCCTGAATCTGCAGCTCACCATATTCGGTCAGCGGCAGCGGGTCGATGGTGAATTCGCCAAAGCCGGCGATAATTTCGTTCACCGGGGCATCCACCGCCGTGGGGAACTCGTAGTTTCCACCGGGCACGCCCGTCAGGTCGGCGGCCTGGCCATCGGTCGCCATCCATTCAATCAGGCGGATAGCATTGTCGCGGTTGATTGCAGCAGCCGTCAGGCCCACGCCGCCAACATTGCGGAACACGCCGGTTTCGCCTTCACCCTGGTTGGCCCAGAAGGCGCGCACCGGGAATTCCGGATCGGTGTCCAGCAGGCGGGCCAGATAATAGTGATTGGTCAGGCCGACATCGCAGCCACCCGCGGCAATCGTCTCCAGAATGCGCGTGTCGCTGTCGATATACTGCGGCTGATTCGCCACCCAGCCGGCCACGACGCGCTCGGCTTCTTCAGCGCCCAGGTTGGCGATCAGGCTGCCGATCAGCGAAATCGTGTAGATGTGCGTGCCGGGGCGCAGGCACAGGCGGCCAGCCCATTCTTCATCGGCCAGCGCGGCGTACGTGCTCAGCTCCGACGGATCGACCGTTTCGGGATTATACATGATGGTGCGCATACGCTGGCTGACAGCGAACCACAGGTTGTCCGGGTCGCGCAGGTCAGCCGGAATCGCTTCCGTCAGAATCTCGCTTTCAATCGGCTGGAGCAGGCCCTCGCTAGCGGCCAGGTCTAGGCCACCGGCGTCGATGGTGAAGTACACATCGGCCACCGTCTGCGAGCCTTCAGCGCGCAGGCGCTCCAAAATCGACTGGGCAGATCCAGACGACAGACGCACTTCGATGCCGGTTTCTTCCGTGAAGCGCACAAACGCATCTTCCATCGCGCCATAGTGACGCGACGAATAGACGTTGACCACCTGTGGCGTATCCTGCGCCATGACGGCCGCACCACTGAGAAGCACGACGCCAAGCGCCGCGGAAGCTGCCAGGAATAACTTACGCATAAAGCACAACACCTTTGTGTGTAGGTAGACGATACAGGTCATTGTCGGGGATTTGGGGGCGAATATCTACAATAGCGGTCACACGTCGCACGATGCCCAGGTGAATCCGTGGTTACGCGGGTTGTGCACCTGATGTTTGTGTGGCGTTATGCCCGATCACAACCCAGGTTAACTTTTGCGCCGATGCAGCGGTCATTCAGGGATAAAATATGGACCAATGCCGAATATTAACCCTCATGTGAATACTGGCATCCCGGCGATTTATCGCTAGAATCACTCCCGGCAAGCAATCGAACGTCAGGAAAGACGAACATGAAACGCATCGCGGTGATGACCAGCGGCGGCGACTCGCCCGGCATGAATGCGGCCATACGCGCAGTTGTGCGCACTGCCCTTGAACACGGCGTGGAAACCTACGGGATACGCCAGGCCTATGCCGGTCTGATGGCGGGCGATTTTGAGCTGCTCACCAGCGTCGAGGTCAGCGGCATCCTGCAGCGCGGCGGCACCATCCTGCAAACTGCGCGCAACGAAGAATTCAAGACGCCGGCCGGCCAGAAAAAAGGCCTGCGCCGCCTGAACGAGCATCAGATCGAAGGCCTGATTGTGATCGGTGGCAACGGCAGCCTGACCGGCGCGCTGGCCCTGCATAAAATGGGCATCAAGGTCATCGGCATCCCCGGCAGCATCGACAACGATATCTTCGGCACTGACATGGCCATTGGCGTGGACAGCGCGCTCAATATCATCCTCGACTCGCTCGACCGCCTGCGCGATACGGCCTCGTCGCATCAGCGCGCCTTCGTCATCGAGGTCATGGGGCGCAACTGCGGCTATCTGGCGCTGATGGCCAGCATCCTGGGCGGCGCGGAAATCGTGGTCACGCCAGAGAAGCCGTTCACCATGCAGGAAATCGCCCAGGCACTGGAAGACGCCTACGTGCGCGGCAAGTCGCACGCTATCGCCGTGCTGGCCGAGGGCGCACCCTATAAGGCGACCGAATTGCAGGAATTTCTGGACAAGCAGACGAATGTCGGCTTTGAAGTGCGCGTGACCATCCTCGGTCATATTCAGCGCGGCGGCAGCCCAACCGCCTTCGACCGCCTGCTGGCCACGCGCATGGGCGTCAAAGCCGTGCAGGTGCTGCTGGAAGGCGAAAGCGGCAAGATGGTCGGCCTGAACGGGCGCAAGATGGACCTGATTCCGCTGGAAGAAGCCGTCAGCCAGCTCCGCCCGATCAGCGAGAGCTATTTCGAGATGGCGCGCTTCCTCTCGCGCTGAAGCGGCGGCCGATCCACAGCCTCACGCAGTGTAACCAACCTGCGTGTACGTCCCCGCATGCCGCCCCGGGTTCAAAACCCGGGGCTACCCACCGACCAAGTCCCTGAAGGGACTATACATGGTTGCTGCGTTGAATGTGCACCCCAAGGCCCTGCTTTTCAGTCCCTTCAGGGACTTAGGCTTTTTGTAGCCTGAGGTTTTGAACCTCAGGCGGCAGAAACACGAGAAACGGGCTTCCCAACGTGTGTGGCGTCGGTCACTAATCCTTAAATTGAGCTCAAAGAGCGATTCAACAGGTCGCTCTTTTTTTGGCCCGCACCCTATTCTCGCCAGCCCGGCCCACAAATGGTTATGATTGCCGACATTTGGCGTCACAATCCTCATCCAGGAGACACCCCCATGCGCGCGTTCATCATTGATACCGACACCGCCAGCGACGATGCCGTCGCGCTGATCATGGCCCTGCGCTGGCCGGACGTGGATGTGAAAGCGGTCACGCTGGTGGCCGGCAACGTCCCGGTTCAGCAGGGCGCGCGCAATGCCCTGTACACGCTGGAATTATGCGGCGCGGACGTGCCCGTCTACATCGGGGCCGACAAGCCGCTGGTGCGCATGATGGAAACCGCGACCTGGTTCCATGGGTACGATGGACTGGGCGACATGAATTATCCGCCGCCGAAGCGCGCCCCGGAACAGAAACACGCCGTCGATGCGCTGATCGACACCATCCGCGCCAATCCTGGCATCACGCTGGTCACGCTGGGCCCGCTGACGAATGTCGCGCTGGCCGTGAGCAAAGCGCCGGACATTGTCGAAAAAGTCGGCCGCTGTGTGGTGATGGGCGGCGCCGCCTGCACCGCCGGCAACGTCACCCCGGCCGCTGAATACAATGTATGGGTGGACCCTGAAGCTGCGCGTATCGTCTTCCTGTCTGGCCTGCCGATTGAGATGGTGGGTTGGGAACTGTGCATGCGCGAGGCCAACATTCTGCTGGACGAAATCGCGATGGTGCGGTCATTCGGCACGCCGCTGGCCGAATTTGCGATGGACTGCAACCGGCGCGCGCTGGAAGCCTCGCACAAGCAAAGCGGCGACCCTGGCCTGGGGCTGGCCGACCCGGTGGCGATGTCGGTCGCGCTGGACCCGACGATTTGCACGCGCAGCAGCATGCATCGCGTCGATGTCGAGACGCAGAGCGAGCTCACCCGTGGCATGACCGTCGTCGACCGCTATGGCGTCAGCGTGGATGAGCGCAACCAGGCCGTCTGGCGTCCGCTGAGCGAGCGCGAGCCCAATGTGCGCGTATGCTGGGAAATTGACATCGCCCGCTGGAAAGAGGCGCTCTACAGCGTGCTGCGTTAGCCTGCCCGCCGAAAGCACGGCCTCCTCTACGCCTTTAGGTGGAGGTGGCTTCAGCAAATGTATGGTTTACTGGGAACATATCCTTCCGCCACCAAAGGAAAGCTGCATGTTCCCAGTCTTCACACGTTTGACCTTACTCGCCTTCAGCCTGTGCGCGGCGGTCGTCGTCTCGGCCTGCCAGCTCAGCCAGGTGCTGCTGCCCGTGCTGCCCACGCAAACGCCGTGGATCATCACCGCGACAACGGGCGCGGCCACACAGACACTCACCGCCTCCGCCACGCCAATTCCGCCCACCGCCCCGCCGACAACCAGCGGCGCGTGCGTGGTGCGCCAGGACTGGCCGGTGTACACCATTCGCTCCGGCGACACGCTCTCTCGCCTGGCCCAGCGCGCAGGCATCACCACGGCGGCGCTGGCAGCGGGCAACTGCATCGCGGTCACAAACATGATCCTGGTCGGGGCGACGCTGCGCCTTCCCGCACTGTCCGTGACGCTGCCGCCACCGACCACCGTGCCGCCGACGGGTGTCCCGCCGACACCGTTCCCGCACACGCCCGTGCCGGTCTACTATAACGAGGGCACGCCCGCGCCGGATCGCTGTGCAGTGCTGATGCAGGGCGCGGTCGGCAGCGTCGCGTTGACCGACCGGCCCAATCCCGCCGGGTTCTTCATGGGCTATCTGGGCAGCTGGGCGTATACACTCTCGACCCGCGACGGATATATAGAAGTCATCCTGCCCTTTGCGACCGGATGGGTGCGCAGTCAGGACGTGGTGCTGACGGCCGCGTGCTCTAACAGCGGCTCGCAGGACGTGCTGACCGTGGGCACGGTGACGATGAGCAACTTCATCAGCGCCGACGCGGGCAATTTCATCCTGCGCATCGGCGAGACGATCACCTTGACCTGGTACGATGCCCCGGCCAGCCAGCTCATCAACGCGACCTTCTTCCTGATTACGCCTGAAGGCGCGCGCCTCGACCTGGGCACCGACCTGAATCTGGCCGACGGCGCCAGCATCGCCTGGACCGTCCCCGCCGGACTGTCCGGCGCACAGATCATGGCCGACGGCGCGGGCTTTGGCGCGGCCTCGTTCGGCACGGCGATCACCAATCCGCTGTGGGTGTATTCGGTGCCGTGAGGCCAACGGGGCGGACACCGGTGTCCGCCTCACCGAAATACGGGAATCTCCAACGTAAGTACCACCCTTGGTCAGGGGCCGCATGTCTCCGTAGGGGCTTGGCATGCCAAGCCCCATTGGCACCAAGTTAAGACGGTTCTTCTCCTATTTGCCGGGCGGACACGCAGGTCCGCCCCTACATTCCTCGCGGACAAACAGTTGCAATCGCGAGTTTTTTCTTTAAATCCGAGCGACTCCGCGTAGGGGCGGACCTATGTGTCCGCCCTGGAAGACCAAAATCCGACTCAATCCTTGGCGAGAATTCCTTAACCTGGTGCCAATGAGGCTTGGCATGCCAAGCCATTCATCCTAACCGGATGTACAGGACGCAATCGCGCATCCTGCCAGTAAACTATCCATGGAATCCCTCGTCTGTGAAGCTATCCGGTCAGCGTCTTTCGCGGCACATGCATTCTTTCACTTTTCAAACAACTTGTTCACGAAAGATTTAGGCCGTACCCCCTTGTCCATGAAAGGGGTATGTTATAATCACGATAGGGTCATACTCTATTTTTATACCGCGTCAAAACAGTCCAGTCGGCGGGGGTCTGCAATCGGTGCAGGCTGAGGCCGCCGATAGTGAAGGGAAGACCAGCGTGGCGAACAAGATGGAACGCTTTACGCAGCGCGCGCGACGGGTGCTGAGCCTGGCGCAAGAAGAAGCGGAGCGTCTTCAGCACAATTACATTGGTACAGAACATTTGCTGCTTGGGTTGATTCGCGAGGAGGGCGGCGTCGCAGGGCGCGTCCTGCGCGAGCTTGGCCTGGATCAGCGCCGCGTGGAAGAGCTGGTCGAGCGCATGACGCGCGCTACCACGCGCAGCAGCACCACCCAGCCCGAGCTGTCTCCGGGCACCAAACGCGTGCTGGAACTGGCCGTCGATGAGGCGCGCCGTATGGGCCATCACTATATCGGCACCGAGCACCTGCTGCTTGGCCTGGTGCGCCTGAACGAAGGCGTCGCCATCGATATCCTGAAACGCACCAATATCAGCCCGGAAGAAGTGCGCCGCCAGACCAGGCGTGTGCTTCAGGAAAGCCCGGTTCAGTCCAAGGAACCGCCGCAGACCGAAGAGCCGCGTCCGCCGCGTCCGTCGCGTCCGCGCCCTGAAGGTGGCAAGACCCCGCTGGTGGATCAGCTCGCCACCGACCTGACCGCACTGGCCCAGGAAGGCAAGCTGGACCCGGTCGTCGGCCGCGAAACCGAAATCGAGCGCGTGATTCAGGTGCTCAGCCGCCGCCGCAAGAATAACCCTGCCCTGATTGGCGAGCCCGGCGTGGGCAAGACCGCCATCGTCGAAGGCCTGGCCCAGCGCGTGGTCAATGGCGAAGTGCCGAAGCCGCTCATGAACAAGCGCGTGCTTCAGCTCGACGTCGGCTCGCTGGTGGCTGGCACGATGTATCGCGGCCAGTTCGAGGAGCGCCTGAAGCGCGTGATCGAAGAACTGAAGAGCAGCGACAGCATCCTGTTCATCGACGAAGTGCATATGCTGGTGGGCGCTGGCTCGGCTGGCAGCAGCGTCGACGCCGCCAACATCCTCAAGCCGGCGCTGTCGCGCGGCGAACTGCAATGCATCGGCGCGACCACGCTCGATGAATACCGCAAGCACATCGAAAGCGATGCCGCGCTGGAACGCCGTTTCCAGCCGATTATCGTCAACGAACCGACGATTGAAGAGACGATTGAAATCCTGCAGGGCATCAAGGTGCCATACCAGGAGCATCACAACGTCGAAATCACCGACGACGCCATCGAGGCCGCGGCCAATCTGTCGGCGCGTTATGTGCCCGACCGCTTCCTGCCGGACAAGGCGATTGACCTGATCGACGAAGCGGCCGCCCGTCTGCGCATGTACAAGAGCCCCGAAGCGGCCACCGTGCGCCGCGCCGAGAGCGAGCTGCGCCAGCTGGAAGACGATATCCGCATTCTGGAAGAAGACGGCGAAACCAGCGATGAGCTGGAGCGCCTGGGCCGCCAGCGCGAAAACGTGCAGGAGACCCTGTCCAGCCTGAAAGAAAGCTGGAACACCGAGACCAACCAGCCGCGCCTGCAAAGCGAGGACATCGCCGAGGTCGTGGGCATGTGGACCGGCATCCCCACCATGCGTATTGCAGGTGAGGAAAGCGAACGCCTGATGCAGATGGAAGGCGCGCTGCACAAGCGCATCATCGGCCAGGAAGAAGCGATTGTCGCGATTGCCCGCGCCGTGCGTCGCGCCCGCGCTGGCATGAAAGACCCGCGCCGTCCGATTGGCTCGTTCATGTTCCTGGGCCCCACCGGCGTCGGCAAGACCGAGCTGACCAAGACGCTGGCCGAGTTCCTGTTTGGCAGCGAGGACGCGCTCATCCAGCTCGACATGAGCGAGTTCATGGAGCGCCACAGCGTCGCCCGCCTGGTCGGTGCGCCTCCGGGCTACGTCGGCTATGAAGATGCCGGCCAGCTCACCGAGGCCATCCGCCGCCGCCCGTACTCGATCGTCGTCTTTGACGAAATCGAAAAGGCGCATCCGGAAGCCTTCAATATGCTCCTGCAGGTGATGGAAGAAGGCACGCTGACGGACGCCCGCGGCCGCCGTGTCGACTTCCGCAACGCCATCGTCGTGATGACCAGCAACGTCGGCGCGGACACGATCAAGAAGGGCAACAACCTCGGCTTCAACATGCCGAAGAACGAGGAAGTCGACCTGAAGCAGCAGTACGACGACATGAAGAAGAACGTCAACGAACAGCTGCGCCGTGTGTTCCGCCCTGAATTCATCAACCGTGTCGACGCGACGATTTTCTTCCGCGCCCTCACCCGCGATGAAATCAAGCAGATCGTGGAGCTGGAGCTGAACAAGGTGCGCGCCCGCCTGGTCGAGCACGCCATCACGCTGGAAGTGACCGAAGAAGCCCGCGAATGGCTGGCTGAGAAGGGTTACGACCCCGAATTTGGCGCGCGCCCGCTGCGCCGCCTGATTCAGAACGAGGTCGAGGACGCGCTCAGCGACGGCATCCTGTCGCAGGAATTCAAGCTGGCCAGCGTCGTGCGCGTGACCACCAAGGACGACACGATTCATCTGGAAGCCATTGAGGATGAATCGGAAGACGCTGAAATCGCTGAAACCGGCGTCTAGGCGAACGAGACAAACCCAAAAGAAAAAGGAGCCCTCCGGTTGGAGGGCTCCTTTTTTTGTTGATTATCAGGAAATGGCTTACTCTATCTGATAATGATCATGTTATAACCCACAGGATGATTAATGAAAGCCCTGATCGCTATTCTTGCAGTTAGTTTTCTTAGTGTTTCCACACCACTCGTTGCACAGGATAATCTGGAGACTGTTCGCATTGCAGGAAGCCTTGTCACCGAAGTTCCACGAGATTGGGATGTTGTATCCAATGATGGTCTGGGTTATTTTTTTGAGACTGATAATTCAACCATCAGAATTCGTAAGTATGACATACTGGATCAGCAGCGGTTCGAAATTTATGAGCAGGATTCCGCAGGGATTTTTGAATGGTTTGTGACTGATGTCTATGACACACGAGAATATGATCCTGAGTTGATTGTTGAGACCGAAATCGACGGTCAGCAGCTTCTCAGTTACACCTTCAATCAACTTATCAGTGCCGGAGAATATCAGCGAACCATTTTTGTAAAAAGGCTGGCCAGTGAATTCCTTGCTGTGGGACATATCGTCAGCAAGGAAGAAGGAAATCTAGAAGAAGCCGATGTTGATGATTTGCGACAGGCGATCATCAACATCCAGCAGGATGGCCAGTTCGTGTTTTTGGATGGTACCAGTTTTTCTATTGGCGACGACTGGGGCATCATTTCCGATATCAATGATGCGTTTGCAGAATTCTCTGTCTTCAAGGGGAGTCTCAATCTGAGAGTCTCATTATGGCCTGGTTATGGCGGTATCACCGGGCTGGATAACCCTGTAGATTTTCTGGCGTTCATTTATGACGGAAACTACCGGGATGTTGAGCCTTTGAATCGCGCAGAATATCAGGATATCCAGATCGCTGGATTTGACGCCGCATTTGATCCGGTCCAGCCCGGGACGCTCGATTCTTCCGGCAGGTACTACCGAGGATTTGTTAGCGTCATTACGCCGAATAATGGTGCTTACTTCGGAGTCATAACCAGTGAGGAAATCGACTCCGATATCGATCCAGTTTATGAGGTGCTGGACACAATGCAGCCAGGCCGCATCTTTGTATGTCCATTGTTTGCTGAGGCAGGCATCCGACTTCGTGAAGAACCTAGTACGAACGCCGCGCTCGTACGCACTATCGAAGACTCAGAAACCCTGATTGCGACAGAAGTCGTGACCGATTCAGCAGGCTTTGACTGGTTCTTTGTCGGCGAAGGCTATGTGCGTTCCGACGTCATCTTTCATGAGGTTAGCGCCTGCTCTGCTATCCCCGGACAATAAAGGCACAACAAAAAAGGAGCCCTCAGGTTGGAGGGCTCCTTTTTCTTTGCACAGTTGCGTGCGCCGGACTTATTTCAGCTCGCCGATGCCTGCCGAAGTCGCGCCGGGCACAGGCGGGATCGTCGGCGCCGGATGCGGCACGCCCATGCGCGAATCGTCTTCCTCTTCCTCGTGCGTCTCGGCAAATTCCGCCCGGCCCAGCTGGCGCTCCGGCATTTCGCCGGGGAACGGATCCTTCTGAGCAATCTTGCGCACCAGATAATTCACGAACAGCCACAGCGTGCTCATGATCGGCGCCACCAGGAACGCGCCCAGTGCCCCGCCCACAGCCGTGCCCACAAACACGCCGACGATGATGACCACCACCGGCAGATTGAGCGCATCGCCCAGAATCTTCGGCGCGATAGCGTTCCACACGACCTGCGAAATCACCAGGTTCACGCCGACGACAATCAGCGCGAATGTGCCGTTGGGCATATCCAGAAACACGCTCGACCCTTGCAGCAGCGGCACCAGGAACAGCGGCACCAGCGCGATGATGCCACCGATGGTGGGAATCAGCGAAATCAGCGCGACGATGATCGACAGCAGCAGCGCGCTCTGCACGCCCATCACCGTGAGCTGGATGAAAGTGACCACGCCGATGATGACGCCGATAATCACCTGCCCGCGCAGGAACCCGACCCAGATCTTCTCGATTCTGTCGATCAGCACGGTGGCCTCGCGGTGATAATTCGAGGGAATCCAGTCGGCAATCGAGCGGTTGGTGCGCGGCAGATCGAGCATCAGCAGGAAGCTGATAAACACTGCTAACAACAGGCTGCCCACAAAGGAGGTCACGCTGCCCAGCGCGCCCGTCAGCGTGCCAAACAGGTTCGTCACCTGCCCCAGGATGCTTTGCAGGTCCAGCCCCTGCAGCGGATTGACACTGCTGCTGTTGCCTGTGGCGGGGGTTTGCGTGACGGTGGTTTCCGTGACGACGGTCGTCGTCGTGTCGGTTTGCCCTTCGGGTTCCGGCGTAATTTCAATCACGGCGGCGGTCGTCACCCCATCAGGGTCCGAAGCGCCGAGTACAAACTGGCGAATCTGCAGGATGAACGGATTCAGATCGATCGTCGTGCCCAGCACGGCGACCATGCCGTCTTCAGCTTCATAATCGTTCAGCGTCTCGCGCAATTGGCCATACAGATCCTGCAACCCGTCAGAGGCAGAGTTGATGCCCTGCACGATCGGCGGCACCAGACCGCCGATGCCGCCAAAAATGCCGATCAGCAGCACCAGATAGACCACCACCACGCTAGCGGCCCACGGCAGGCGCGTGCGGCTCATCACCGCGCGGGCAAAAAAGAACATCACGAACGCAATCAGCAGCGCCACGATGATCATTTGCAGGATCGGGCTGATCAGCGTGAGCATATAGACCAAAGCCACTACCAGCCCGACCGACACCATCAGGCGTGTCAGGCGGTCCCACTGCGGCTGATAATCCTCGTCGCGTTCCAGGGCGGCACGCCGACGCACTTCAGACTGCTGGGCCCGCGCCGACTGCGTGCCCGCGGGCTGCTTCTTGGACGCCGCTGCCGCCGCCACCGAAGAAGGTGTCGTGACTGGCGGCTTTTCAGGTGTCGTACTCATGAGATGTTGTCCCCCCGGACACGCTGCCGCAAAGCGCGGCGGCATTGGTGAGATATCGAATTGATATTTCACAGTAGATTAAAGCATAAATGACCCACTTGGCTATAGGTTAAGCGGGGGAATTTTATCCAGGGTCACAGAGTTCAGGTGTTATGACAGGCTCAGCTCGTACAGGATGCGCAGGCCGTCCAGCGTGAGATTGGGCGCAATCTCGTCGATGGCCGCCGCATGCTCCTCAAACAGCGGGGCCAGCCCGCCAGTGGCGATCACAATAATCGGCTCACCGATGCCCTGCGCGATCATGCTGGCTTTCAGCCTCGCCACCATCCCCTCCACCAGCGCGACATAGCCCCAGAACAGGCCGCTTTGCATGGCGTGGATGGTATTGCGTCCGATGGGATCGGGCGGAGGGACCAGGTCGACCTTGTGCAGGCGGGCCGCGCGTACCACCAGCGCGTCATGCGCCAGGCCGATGCCGGGGGCAATCGCGCCGCCGTGATACGCCCCGTCGGCGCTGACGATATCAAACGTGGTCGCCGTGCCAAAGTCGATCACGATCGCGTTTTTCGCGTACAGCTTCACCACCGCCGCGGCATTCACCAGGCGGTCGGCGCCGGCCTGCTGCGGCTGGTCGATGGCGATGCGGATGCCCAGGTTGCTGGTATGCGAGACCACCAGCGGGTCGATTTCCAGATACTGGCGCGTCAGCTCGACAAACGCGCTGGTCAGCGGAGGCACCACGCTGCTGATCGCAACGGCGCCGATGTCCTCGTAGTCCAGGTCGCGGTTGCGCAGGAAGTTGCGCACCAGCACCGCATACTCGTCGGGCATCTTTTCGGAGATGGTGCGCGCCCGCCAGGTGGCCACCCACTGCCCATCCTGCAGCAAACCCAGTGTGATATTGGTATTGCCGACATCGATAGCGAGCAGGTTCATGCTGGTTTCTCTCAGCGCACGGTAAAGGTACAGGTGCCGGTCTCGGAGGCGATGCCACCAGGGCCGTAGGTATTGGTGCCGTCAAAAATGGCGCTCGACCAGGTCACGCTGTAGGTGATCGTGTGCGGTCCACGGGCCAGCGGCTGCGAGCGCGCATAGTAATATTGCGCCCAGCTGCCGTCCGCCTGCTGGCGCGGCGCCGGACGTGCGCTGACCGACAGGCGCACGCCGTCCAGCCGCACATCATAATTAGCGGCCGCATTATGGTCATTAATCTGCTGCTGCGTCGCCGCGATCCACACCCAGAACACGTCGATGGCGGATCCGGCTGTCAGGCTGTTAGGGGCAGGCACACCGAAAATGGGATTGTCGCAGTAGGCCAGCACATCGACGCCATCCGTGGGCGTGGAATTGCCAATCGGCGCGCCCACCGTGGGCGTCGCGCCTGCAAACGGGCCGCCTGTGGGGCCGCCGGCCGGGCGCGTGCCCGCTTCACCGCTGGCAAAGGGCGTCACCGGCAGCGATGAGCCAGACGAACCGCCCGCCAGCGCGGTGGCCGTCTGGTCGATGCTGAGCATATCGGGCAGGCGCACGCCGGTGGGCGAGGCCTCACCCGGTTCCACAGCCGCTGTCGCCAGGAACGCTGGCGGCGTGGGCGTGACCGGCTGGCCGCCCAGCACGCTGGTGGGCAGCGGCGTGCCCTGCGCCATTTGTGTCAGGTCAGGCGAGGGCGTCGCGCTGGGGATCGGCGTCTGCGTCGGCTCCAGGCGCACCAGGTCGCCGGAAATCCAGCCTTCGTCGCCATTGTCGAGGCGAATATTGAACCAGTTGCCGGCCGTATCGGTGGCGACGACGATGAAGCCGGTGCCGGGGCGCAGCGCGTCGATCAGCGGGAAGGTGACGCCCGGCCCCTCGCGCAGATTCACATCATTGACGGAAAACACGCTGCCGGTAATCGGAGCGGTCGGCGATGGCGTAAACGTATTGGTGGGCGGCGCCTGCGTGAACGTAGTCGATGGCGTGAACGTCTGCGTGGGCAGCGCGGTGCGCGTCGGAATCGGCGTGGCGGTGAAGCGCGGCGTCATGCTGACGATCGGCGCCAGCGTCGCGGTCGGGGGCAGCGGCTCGCTGGATGGCGCGCCACAGGCGGCCAGCACAAATGCGACAGCGGCCAGCGGCAGCAGGCGGCGGATTCCGGAACGTCTGTGGTTGCGCATCATCGTTTCCAAATGCCTCAGGATAGCCCCATCGACCAGCAGGTTGAGCAGTCAGGATAACAGGAATTATACCGAGGCGCAAAATTACAAACACGCCTCATACCCTGCGCCTGCCCTGCACACAAGGGGCTCGGCTTCAAAGGGTCAGGAATTCCGTTTTCGCTCAAAGTGGCTTGTTTCCTGACAAACTACCCAAGCGTCAGGTGTATGAGTGGGCCAGCCTGGTTTTGTTTCGCCACATAGTGCTGCATGAAGCGGGTTCTACACGGCGTGTGGATAATCCAGACAGCAGATTCAGGACGGAAAACTGTGTTAAGCTGAGGGGATTGAAGGTTATCGTCTTAAACAAACGCACAGTTAGACGCAATCATCGTTGTATATAGCCTGAGTGGGTTGAAAACGTGATCAATAAAGTCCCCGTCCTGCTTTTGTGGATCATGTTCGTATTCGGTGCTGTGAAACCCGGCATGGCGCAGCCTTCGACTGTGGAAAATCCCCTGATCATCTACGGGATGGGCGAAACCGAACAGTTTTATCGTTATGATGACGGCGTATGGGAACTGCTCCCAACTGGGGATTTCGCTTCTGCTACCGTATCTCCCACTGGCGAATACGTCGCGAAAGTCGTGATAAATCCTTCTTCTGAGCCGCAAGCGGAGATAATCGATCCCCTCTCGCTGGAAATTCACCTGCTCAACCTGGCTGACGGTTCGGAACGTGAAATAGCCGTTCAGCCAGACGCCATTGCCACGACGGGCGATGGATCCATCAACCGTGGCATTGTGCGGTCAACGCCGGTATGGGCGCCGGACGGGCGCGCATTCGCCTGGACAGAGCAGGATTACCCCGCCCAGGGCGGCGCTCGCCTGCTGGTCTATGATCTGGATCGCGATGAGACACGGATTCTTGATGATGCGCTGCCCTTCATGAATCTGAGCGCTAATGGACTGCCCGCTTTCTTCTCGTGGGGGATTGGCGGGATTGTCGTTTTCACCAATAACCCTGTAGATTTTGTCGATACCTTCAGGCGCTATGATCCACACGATGGATTACTGCAAACACTGCGTATGCCAGAGAATGACGACTTTTCGGACTTCTGGTTTCCGTTCCTGGGTCCGTGGTGGCTTCCCGACGAACAGGATCAGCGCCCGCATACCGCGCTGATTGTGCCCGTGCTTGGCAACGGGGAATTCTATTATGTCGATTGGGAAACGGGGGAAGTCGACTGGATTACCAGACGGATTGCGCTGGTGAGTGCCACCAACTCGCAAAGCTCGCTGCGTTTCATGTGGAGCTTTTATCATAGGTTTACCGATCCAGTGGAAAGTCTGTTTCAACTTCAAACGGCGGATGGAGCTTCCGTGCTGACGTGGGATGATTACCTAGGAACGGATGATCTGCGTTCGCTCGAAAATATCGTCCTTTCGCCGTCGGGGCAGGCTGCTGCATATATTCAGGATGGCAACCTCATGCTGTGGCGCGATCAGCATTCCGAACAGCTTGCCCTTCCGCCCGACTTTAGAATCGCGGGCTTGCAATGGGGCACACCAGTTTGGCAGTTGGGCGAAGATTATCCGCCCGACTCGATTGGCTGAGGGTTCGACATGTGACCGAGAGAGACTGCGCCGTTCCTGCGCAGTCTCTCTCGCATGTCACCAATTCAATTGCGGTCCTCATCGATGACATGTATGGGTCATGCTGTTCACATTCCAGCACCGTGTACCTACTCAGCTCTCACACCCTGCGGAGCCCACTTTACACACTCACACTGACCCTAGCCGGAAGCAGCCTGGCGTTCCTGCCATTCGGGCAGCAGGATCGAGAAATAGTGCTCATCGTCAAAGCCATGCACATCCCGGAAACGCTTGCGCAGTCGGCCATCATACTGGAAGCCATTGCGTTCCAGCACGGCTTTAGAGCGCGTATTCTCAATCGCGATATTGGCCTCGATGCGATACATGCCCATCTTTTCGAAACCAAAACCCAGCACCGCCTGAATGGCCTCACTCGCCAGTCCCTTGCCCCAGTAATCGTGGTTCAGTGAGTAGCCAATTTCAACGTGGCTGTGATAGGTATCGATGTAATGCAGGCTGACATCGCCGATGAAGCGGTCGTCATTGGCCGCTTTAAGCGTGATGGCCCAGCGAATTTCCAGAAGCTGCCGGAAGCCGTCCAGATGCATCTCGATACGATCCAGGGTTGCCTGTCGGTCATCGGTCGGCAGTCGACCCATATACTGCATCACGCGCGGGTCAGCAATCAGTATCTGCATGGCCGGGGCATCGGCCAGCGCCAACTGGCGCAGGATTAGTCGTTCTGTGGTCAGCACAGGAAATGGATTGAATACTGAGGCCAGGTCAGTCATTGGGCACTTTCCCAGGCAAGGTTTGTGATCGTTACAGTATGCCTGTTTCGCCTGACAGTGTGAAAGACTCGCTACGCCTTAGCCGGAAGCTGACTGGCGCGCCTGCCATTCCCGCTGCAGGATCGAGAAATAATGCTCGTCCGCATAGCCATTCACCACCCGGAAACGCTCGCGCAGGCTGCCGTCATACTGGAAGCCATTGCGCTCCAGCACGGCTTTGGAGCGTGCATTCTCGATGTCGATATTGGCCTCGATGCGATGCATGCCCAGCGGCCCGAAGCCGAACCCCAGCACCGCCTGAATCGCCTCGTTCATCAGGCCCTTGCCCCAGTGATCGTGTCCCAGCGCATACCCCAGCTCCGCGTGGCTGTCATAAGTATTGATGTGATGCAGGCTGACATCCCCCAGGAATAAGCTATCGCTGTCGGCTTTAAGCGTAAGCGCCCAGCGGATTTCGGTGAGCGCCTTGAAATTCCGCTGATTCCGCTCAACCTTCTCCACGCTCGCCTGAATATCATCGGTCGGGTCTTTGCCCATATAGCGCATCACGCGCGGGTCAGAGATCAGCACCTGGATGGCCGGGACATCGGCCATGGTCATCTGGCGCAGAATGAGGCGTTCGGTGGTCAGCACAGGAAACGGATCGAACAGCGCGGACAGGTCAGTCATAAGGCACTTTCCCAGACAAGGTTTGCTATAGTTACAGTATGCCTGTTTCGCCTGACAGTGTGAAGGATGACCGTGCACCCCACTCCAAATCGTATCCTGCTGATTCAGCCGTGCTGCATCGGCGATGTCGTGCTGGCGACGGCCACGCTGTCGGCGCTGCGTCGCGCTTACCCGGCCGCGCATATCACCTGGGCGGTGGGCAGCTGGTCACGCGCCGCGCTGATCGGGCATCCGCACATCGACCGTTTGTGGGATGTCGGGCCGGGAGCGTCGCCTGCCCACAGCCCGGCGGGCATCGTCCACTTTGCGCGGGGGATTCGCACTGGTCATTACGACCTGCTGGTGTCGCTGGTGCGCTCGCCCAAGATGAGCGCGTCGGCCCTGCTGTCGGGCGTGCGCGTGCGCGCCGGGCTGGACAGCGCCGGTCGCGGCTTCGGCTACACCGTGAAGGCGAAAATCGTGCCCGATGTGCCGCGCCACGAGGCCGAAATTTACCTCGATGTGGCCCGTGCGCTGGGTCTCCGCACCGATGGCTGCGTGGCCAACGTGCCGGTCGCCGATGCCGACCGCGCGTCGGTGCATGCGCTGCTGGGCGACCATGACATCGCGGCGCGCTACCTGGTCATCAATCCGGCGGGCGGGCGCAACCCCGGTATGACGTTTGACGCCAAGCGTTATCCGCCCGACCGGCTGGCCCATGCCGCCCAGCTCATGGCCGACCAGATGCGCGCCCAGCTCGTGATCGTGTGCGGGCGCGACGACGCCCCGCTGGCCAGCATCGTCAACGGACACCTGCGCCAGCCAGCCCCTGTCTTCGCCGGGACGCTGTCGTTCGGGCAGATCGCGGCGCTGGCGGCTGGCGCAAAAGGCTATATCGGCAACGACACCGGCCTGACCCATCTGGCTGCCGCGGCCGGCGGGCGCACTGTCATGCTGATGGGCCCGACTGACCCCGCCCGTTACGCGCCCTTCACGCCCAACGGCATCGCCCTGTGGAAGCCCGCCCGCGTGAGCACCCGCGGCGTCTCGTCCGGCGAGGATACCGGCTGGAACTGGGCGCGCGACGGCATGAGCCCCGACGAAGTCGCCCAGCGTGCTGTCGCCTGGCTGGGACAGGCATAGTATCCCCTTAACCCGCCTCGCCAGCCGCCCGGCAGGATGTAAAAGGCTCGTTTTGTGTTTGTAAAACCTGTGTAAACTCCCTCTGTTCATGTGCTCGTAAAGACTATAATGAACGGCTGAAAATTTGTCGGTTGCAGGGGTCTGCGAAAGGCAGGCAATGAATGATAGAGGTTGAGCACTTAACGAAACGCTATGGCGGATTTACCGCAGTCAATGGTATTTCTTTTCAGGCATCACGGGGCGTGACAGGCTTTCTGGGGCCGAACGGCGCCGGCAAGACCACCACTATGCGCATGCTGACAGGCTATCTGCCGCCCACCAGCGGCACCGCACGCGTGGCCGGTTTTGATATCTTCAACGAGAGCATCAAGGTGCGCCAGCAGGTCGGTTATCTGCCTGAAAGCGTGCCGCTGTATCGCGACATGACCGCGCTGGGCTACCTGATGTATATCGCCGAGATTCGCGGCGTGAAGCATCGCCGTGACCGCGCCATGGACGTGCTGGAACGCGTCGGCCTGGCGAAGCGCGCCGACAGCCAGATTCGCACGCTGTCGAAAGGCATGAAGCAGCGCGTCGGGCTGGCCAGCACGCTGGTGCACGACCCGGCCGTGCTGATTCTGGACGAGCCCACGATTGGCCTCGACCCGATTCAGGTGCTCGAGCTGCGCGACCTGGTGCGCGAACTGGGCCAGAAGCACACCGTGCTGTTCAGCACGCACATCCTCAGCGAGGCCGAGCAGGTGTGCGACAACCTGGTCATCATCAACGGCGGCAATATCGTGGCGCAGGGCGCGCCGACCGTGCTGCGCGGTGACCTGGAACGCGGCGGCCGCGTGCTCGTGCGCGCCAATGCCCCGGTTGAAGCGCTGCTGCCTATTGTGCGCCAGGCGGAGGGCGTCAGCGCGGTGGAAATCGCGCAGGACGGCGTGATCGCCACGCCCGCCAGCCTGTCGGTCGATCCGCGCCCGGCGATTGCCGCGGCCGTGGTCAGCGCCGGCATCAGCCTGACCGAGCTGCGCCCGGTGGCCGTCAATCTTGAAGAAATCTTCCTCGAACTGACGCGGCAGGCCGTGGCAGTAGCCCCCGCCGAAGCAGCGCATGAAGAATCCGCAGAGGTGACTGAATGAGTGCAACCCCGATCGAGACGACATCTGCGCCGCGCGCCGTCGAGCTGGGCGCATCGGCCCCGTGGTTCGCGGTTTTCAAGCGCGAGCTGCGCCAGTATTTCCGCTCGCCCATCGCCTACGGTGTGGCGTTCGCGCTGTTCATCTTCCTCGGCTTCTACTTCAATGGCTACCTGTCGCAGGTGAATGGCCAGCTTCCGGCCGACGCCACGCTCATCCCCAGCATCATCACCTTCCTGATGTTCCTCATCGCGCCGCTGCTGACCATGCGCCTGATCGCTGAGGAAAACCGCGAAGGCACGCTGGAAGTGCTGATGACGATGCCGATGAGCGAATCGCAGTTCATCATTGGCAAGTTTCTGGCGGTGTGGGCCTACTACACCATCCTGCTGGTGATTTCGCTGGTGTTTGCCGTACTGCTGAATACCGTGGGCACGCCAGACTGGGGTGCTGCGGTGGGCGCTTACGTCGGCGGCTGGCTGTACGGCGGCGCGGTGCTGGCCATCACCATGATTTTCTCGGCGCTCAGCGAAGACCAGATCGTGTCTGCCTTCCTCGGCTCGGCCACCATCCTGGTGCTGTATCTGGCCAACACCGCCGCGTCCGCCATCAGCACGCAGTTCCCCGCCATCGCGGAAATCGTCCGCGAGCTGGGCCTGTCGGCGCACTATGACGCCACGATGTCGCAGGGCATCCTACGCCTGGAAGACGTGCTCTATTTCGTCTTCCTGATCATCGCGGCGCTGTTCATCACCACGCGTATCGTTGAAATTCGCCGCTGGAGGTCGTAATTCATGGCTCAGTATAACAATACGCCGCAGCCCGAAAACGAAGGCGTACAAGACCCGTTCATTCCCCCTGTGGTGCTCATCGGCCTGTCGGTGCTGGGCTTCATCGTCGCGCTGATTGTGGCCTTCACCCAGCCAACGTTCGGCATCGTCGGCTACGGCGGCCTGGCCTTTGGCGTGCTGGCGCTGCTGGCGTGGGTGCTGATCGCGCCCGACCAGGCCAAAAGCATCGTCACCGGCCGCACCGTGCGCTTCGGCGGCACCAGCCTGATTGTGACCGTGCTGCTGATCGTGGCGCTCTCGGTGGTGTATATCATCGTGCGCAACCAGGGCATCCGCCTTGACCTGACCCAGCGCAGCAGCTATTCGCTGACGGAAGAATCGCGCCAGGCCATCGGTGCCTATGCCGCCGACCCCACCCTGCCGAATGTGCAGATGTTCGCCTTCTACACGCAGAACATGGGCGGCTCGCGCGACCGAGTGACCGCGCTGTTTGACGACTATCGTGCGGTATCCGGCCAGAAGATCAATTACGAATTCATCGACCCCGACCGCAATCCCAGCCAGGCGCAGACCTACGCCATTGATGCGCCCGGCCAGATCGCCGTGGTCAGCGTGAATGACGATGGCTCGTTTGATGTCGAGAATGCCGTGCTCGTCAGCGCGGCGATTCAGGAAGACCTGACCAATGCGGTGCTGCGCGTGGCCGCCAACGGCCAGTTCGCGGCCTACTTCCTGAACGTGCGCGATGGCTTTGCCGACAGCATGACCCTGCTTCAGACCGGCCTGGCCGACCGCTTTGACTGGAACGTGGTGCAGGACTCGCTGGCCGAGCTGACCACCCCCGGCGGCGAAACCCAGCTCAACGACCCGAATCTGGACGGCGAGGTCATGATTATTCCGGGCGGCTCTGCCCCGCTGAGCGATCAGGAATTTGAAATCCTGACCAACTATCTGGACAACGGCGGCGACCTGATCATCTATGCCGGCTCCAACCTGACCGGCGAAGAACGCACGTCGCTGGCGACCAGCGAAAACCTGAACGCCTACCTGAGTGAAAACTTCGGCATCAGCTTCACGCCCGCTGTCATGCTCGATCCGGTACAGGCGTACCAGTCGCCGGAGCTGCCGATCTCGAATAACCTGGATACGCAGGCGTATATCACCACGTCGAACATCCAGCGCGGCCAGGGCCTGCTGCTGTTCCAGCTGCCGAACCCGATCACCATCGCCGAGACGGCCCCGGCCGGCGTGCAGACGCTCGCGCTCAGCCGCTCCAGCGAATCGGCCTATACTATCGATGATCTGAATCGCTTCTTCAGCGGCACGCCCGACGAAGTGAGCGCGGCCATCCAGCAGCAGGAATCCGACCCCACCGGGCCGTTCGTGCTGGCGGCGCAGGCCGAAAATACCACTACCGGTGCGCGCGTGGTGCTCATCAGCAGCGCGACCGTTGGCCTGGACGAATTCGCCCAGCTCAACGTGGACAACTTCACCGTGGCGTTCAACAGCGTGGTGTGGGCGACCGACTTCAACAATTTCGTCAGCGAAATCACCATTCCGCAGCAGCAGCGCCCGCAGGACGTGCCGCTGTTTGCCGAGGAACAGACGCTGCGCAATATCAGCTTCCTGACGACCATCGTGCTGCCCTTCGGCATCCTGCTGATCGGCGTGCTGGTGTGGTGGAATGGCCGCCAGCGCCTGAAGAACTGACCGTGAAGCAGGCGGGCAGGCCGTATTACATCGGGCCTGCCCGCCGGTTATGCATACAATTGCGTTTACAACCCTGAATCAGGAGCATGCCTTATGCGTCTCAACCGTAACACCCTCATCCTGATTGGTGTGCTGGCGCTGGTCATCCTGGGCGCGCTGGTGCTCAATAATCAGCAGGCCAGTGCGCCGGGTGAAGCCACCCCGACCCCCGCGCCCGTCACCGGCGGGCCGCTGTTTGCCGCCATCGAAACCCGCACGGGTGACATTCAGCGCATCCAGGTGCGCGACAATGTGACCGGCGCCACCGTCGCCTATGACAAGGCCGACAGCGCGCTGTGGGAGCTGGCCAGCGACCCGACGGTCCGCCTGAACCAGCAGCCCGTCATCGATGGCATCGAAGACTTTGCCGGCCTGGATGCCAATGACACTTTTGAAAGCGACACGCCGTCGCAGTTTGGCCTGGAGACCCCGGCCTACAGCGTGTTTGTGACGGCTGATGATGTGGTGTATGTGCTGCATGTCGGCGGCATGAACTTCAACAGCGCGCGCTATTATGTGACAACGGCTGAGGCCACGCTGGCCGATCTGCCGCCCGTCCCGACCGCCGAAGCGACCCCGGATGCCGAGTCCACGCCGGATGCCGAAGCCACTGCCGAAGCAGAGGCCACCGCCGAAGCGACGCTGGAACTGGCCGCACCGCTGGTCACCCTGTCGGGTACGCAGTCGATCAGCACGCTGCCGCGCGCTGTCGTCGACAGCTTTGTGGCGCTGCTGACGCCGACGCTGGCATCTGACCCCACACCAGAGCCGACGCTCGTGCTGGAGTCGCTGATGTCCACGCCGGAAGCGACTGCTGAAGCCACGCCTGAGGCAACCGAAGCCGCGCCCGCCGAAATGGAAGCGACTGCTGAGGCAGAAGCGACTGCTGAAGCCACCCCCGAAGCGACCGAAACCCCGTAGTGTAATGTCAACGTTGATGCCCGTCTCGATGGCCCTGAGGATCATGGAGACGGGATGTGTTATGCCATTTGCAGCACAGACGGCCGGACATGTGTGTCCGCCCATGCGCATCAATTTAAGCCAATCAGTCGCTCTAGCGCCGCCCTGGGTTCAAATCCCAGGGCTAGCAACCGACAAGTCCCTGAAGGGACTACTTATGGTTGCCTCACTGACCGTATACCCCAGGTCCTGCTTTTCAGTCCCTTTAGGGACTTGGCTTCTCGTAGCCTGGGGTTTTGAACCCCAGGCGGCGCAAGGAAGAGAAATACGCTTCCCAACGTGTCTGCTGTCGGTCCTTATTCCGTAAATTGAAGCCCATGGGCAGGCCTGCCTCGTCCGCTCTTATATGTGACGGGAAAATCCAATCGGGCGACGGTCCCGGACAACGCAGGCGTTGTCCCTACTCGCGCGGCATCTCCACCAGGCCGATGCGCGCCGCATATAACGCGGCCTGCGTGCGGCTGGCGATGCCCAGCTTGGCCAGAATATTGCTCACGTGGGTCTTGACCGTCTTGATGCCCACATCCAGGCTGAGGGCGATCTCTTTGTTCGACAGCCCCTGCGCCACCAGACGCAGCACATCCATCTCGCGGTCGGTCAGTTTTTCGGGGGAATCAGGCGAACGCACCTCGCGCATCAGGCGGGCGGCGGCCTTCGGGGAAAGCTGGACCTGTCCGGCGGCGGCAGCCTTGATGGCGCGCACCAGCTCGGGCAGCTCGGTGTCTTTCAGCAGATAGCCGATGGCGCCTGCGCGCACCGCGCTGATGACCGCATTGTCTTCCAGCACGCTGGTCAGCGCGATCAGCTCGACATCCGGGTGCTGCTGCTTGATGATGCCAATGGCGGTCACGCCGTCCATGGCCGGCATCAGCAGGTCCATCAGCACGACATCGGGCATCAGCCGGTTAACCAGCTCGACCGCCTGTTCACCATTAACGCCTTCACCCACGATTTCAAAGCTGCTGTCCATGCCCAGGAACATTTTCAGTCCCTGCCGCACGACGGCATGATCATCGACAATCAGTACACGAATAGGCGACGAGTCAGTGCTGGCGGGGATTATGTCGGACATTGTAGGGTTCCTGCTTGTGCTGGTCTGATACACCTCTGAGAATTCTATTGTGCCCTGAAAGCACGCTGCCGTACTCAGTCTTAAGACCGAAAACAGGCGGAGAAGCGCAGGCTGAAAGCGGGAACTTTTTTGTCCCCGCCGTCGTCACCAGCGATCCCAGCTTTCCTGTTCGCTGACGCCTTCGTTCGGCCGGGGATAATGGCGCACGTGCGCGGTGCTGCCCGTCAGCAGGTGATGATCGCTTTCGTCGAAGCCGATATTGCGGCTAATGACGCGGCGCTGTGGCGAGGCAAACAGCACCACGTCGCTCTCGATCATGCGACCCGGAAACATGACCATGCCAGACCCGATGCGGCAGTTATGCCCCACCGCGCTGCCCAGCACCACCTGCCCCACATCCATCAGCTCGCCGTGGATATTGGCCGCACGAATCGGCTTCTGCTCCACCAGGTTGAAGTCGGTGAAGGTGCTGCCCGCGCCCACAAAGCTGTTGCGCCCGATCACGCACATTTGCAGGCAGGTATTCTGCGCGATGATGGTATTTTCCATGACGGCCGTCAGGTACAGCGAGGCGCGGAAGGGCAGGAAGCAGTTGTTACCCAGCGTGCTCATCATGAGCTGGCAGCCGTCGTCGATAGTGACGTTATCGCCGATGGTGCAGTTGTCCAGAAACACGCCCGGCCCAATCGTGCAGTTGTCGCCGATGCTGGCCGGCCCGGTGATGACCGCCGTCGGGTGAATGCTGGTATTTTTGCCCACGCGCACCACTTCAGACGAGCTGAGCAGCTGGCGCTGTTCGATGATCGACTTCCACAGCAGCTTCAGGCTGTAGAAATTATGCGTGCGCACATACTGGTCAAAGCGGCTGCCACGCCCGAAATTCGAGCAGATGATGGCCGCGAAATACACATGCACCCAGCTCTCGATGCTGACGACCGCGCGCGCCGGCCCGTAATGCGTCAGGTTGCCCTGTTCCATCGTCATGAAGTCGGGCACGCTGTAGAAGCCCATCTCCACCGCATCGCTGGGCACGACGACCGGCACGATGTTGTCGGAGTAGCCATCCGGGAAGTACCACAGGTCCACCAGGAAGATCGGCCGCCCGGCGCTGTCGACGCTGCGCTCGAAATTGGTGGCCAGCGGCAGCGTGTAGGCCTTGAAGCACGGATCGTCGGCAGGGAAGGCTGCGCGGCAGGGCTGGCCCATCTTCTGCGCCCGCGACATGAAGTATTCAAGGAATTCGCGGTCGAACCACAGGTTGTCGCTGTATACAACCGACTGGCCGGTGACGGTCTTCAGGCGGGCGCGCTCGTTATACGGGAAGCTGTTGCCCAGCGACAGGTCCTGCCGGAAATACGAGGTGAACAGCGCCTCCTGATGCAGCTTGAGCGGCACCGTGCCCACCGTCAGCAGGCTGGCGGGCTGGTTGAAAGGCGGCACATGACGGGTGTCTTCAAAAATGTAACGATACATAAGGCCGGGGTCGCTTTGTTAAAGATGAACACTATGATTCACAGTATAACAGTCAATCGAAAGATACAATGAAGCCCGTTACTCTGATGTGTATGGTTTACCCGTGGAGATACCTGCATGACCCTGTCTGACATGATTCGCACGCGTTTCAGCGTGAACACCTTCGACCGCACGCGCCAGGTGCCGCCGGACGACATCATCGCCCTGCTGGATACGGCGGTGTGGGCGCCCAACCATCGCAATACCGAGCCGTGGCGCTTCATCCTGCTCACCGACGAGGCACGCGCCCTGTATATCGAGACGCGCCGACGCATGGCCGTGGAAAGCTCTCCGGCGCAGGACGAGCACAGCCAGAATCTGGCCGGCGACGGCATGGTGAAAAAGCTGGGCGGCGTGCCCTCGTTCCTGATTATCGCCATGCGCAACAGCCCAAAGCCGGATGTGCGCGAGGAAGACTATGCGGCCACCAGCGCGCTGATTCAGAATTTTCTGCTGCTGGCCCACGAGGCCGGGCTGGGCGCGGTGTGGAAAACATGGAAAGACGACCCGCGTCTGCGTGCGCTGGCCAGGCTGGAAAACGACGAGACCGTGGTGGGCGTCCTGCATGTCGGTTACCCGGCAGAGGATGCGCCAGCACGGTCTCGTGTGGCGGCCCGCGAGCGCTTCACGCACATCACGGGCCAGTAAAGATAAGCAGAGGCGTTATGCCCGGCGCAGTGCGCGCACCACAACCAGCACCACAATCGCGCCAACGACCGCAATCGCCAGGTTGACAATCACCAGAGTGATGCCGCCGTCAGGACGACCGATGCCCAGCAGGCTGGCCAGCAGACCACCGAGGAACGCACCAATCAGGCCCAGAATCAGGTCTTCCAGCAGCGGACGATTGCTGTTTCCCAGCAGGCGGCGCGCCAGTGAACCGGCGATGATGCCCACGATGATCCAGCCGAGGCAGATGAATGGCGAAGCGATCAGCGTATTGATGAAATCACCCATGTTGTTTTCCCCCATTATACAAACCGATAATCCGGTTTAATTCGCATATAGTGCAGTCTACGCGAAAGAAGGGGTGCCGGCATGGGCGCACAGGGGTCACCTAGTATGGGTGAACTGGCCGATTATGGCCTAATCATCATCACCCCCATCGTCATCCGGGCCATCATCGGAATCATCATCGGGACTATCGTCATCAGGGCTGTCATCCCCGCTGCTGCCCGACCCGCTGCTGCCGCTGTTGCCGCTGCTGCCGCTGTTACTGCTGCCCGAACCGCTGTTGTCGGCCGTGGGCGCGCTGATGGGCTGGGGCGTGCGCGTGGGCGGCTGCACCAGGAAGAGTGTCGGCGTGGGGCTGACGGTCGGTGTGGGTGTCGCTGAGGGCGTCACCGTCTGCGTAGGCGTGGCGCTGGGCGTCTCGGTGGGGGTGGCCGTTGGCGTGAAGGTGGCCGTCACCGACTGCGTAAGCGCCATTTCGGCCGTCTGCGTGGCCTGCATGTTGGCCAGCATCTGCTGCTGCTGACGGTCAAGCAGGAACCAGGCCGCCGTCACGACAGCCAGCGCCAGCATCGCCGCCAGCGCCAGTATCCGGCTGACCGGCATGCGGCGGGCCGGGCGCACAGGGGCCAGATCCATCGTCTGCGTGATTTTCTGCCACACGGCCGCGCTTTCGGCGCGCACTTCCACCGCCGGGGGCAGCAGCTCGCGCGAGCGCATACCGGCCTCCAGCATCGGGCGCAGCAGGCTGGCCTCCTCCGGATAGGCGCGCAGGCAGTCCGCCAGCGATTCGCCCTGCGCCAGCCGGTTGATGCAGTCATTGAAGATGTCTGTCAGGCGTTCATTGGAAGCCATTGCGCACCCTCTACGCCTCTCTCTCAAGGTCGTTCAGCAATTGACGCAGGTTATCAGCGGCACGAAACTGGAGCGATTTGACCGCGCTGACACTGCGGTCCATCAGGTCAGCCGTCTCCTCCAGGCTCAGGTTCTGGGCAAAACGCAGCAGCAGCACTTCCTGCTGCTCTGGCTTCAGCAGGCGCATCGCCTCGCGGATACGCTCTGTGCGGCTGGCGCGCATAAACTGGACATCAGGCATATTTTCCGGCGCATCGGGATGCCACTCATCGATCGGCGTGGTCAGGCGCTGATTGGCCCCATACTGGTCGATGACTTTATGGCGCGCGACGCGAAACAGCCAGCCGCGCAGGCTGCCCGAAGGCGCGCGTTTGCCGCCCAGCGCGCGGAAAAAATCCAGAAATACGTCCGCGGCAATGTCCTCGGCGGTCTGGCGGTCATTGATACGCAAACGGATGAAGTTGTACACCGGCGGAAAATACTGCTCGTAAATCGTGCGACGGGCCAGTTGGTCACCCTGGCGTGCGCGATCCAGCAGTTCATTCTCGATGGGAATATCGGGCAGAACGATGACGATCATCGTGTGTCCTGGCATAAAACGGCACTGTGCACTGCATCCATCATCATACAGTCTGGCAAAAGCCCCAAAAGTTTCGGTTTTGCCCGAAGATGTGAAAAATCCATGGAAAATGTGGCATTCTTCATGGAAATAGCGACAATTCTCAATGGTAATATCCGTATTTCGACCCCTAAATTAGGAATATCCGGGTTTTGTTTAAAGACTTTCTTGGTCAATACGGCAGTAAAGGCGAAGTCACTTATGTCCACAGCAACTGCAGCCCCACCGCTCACCCTCGATTTCGCGGCAGAGGTCAAGATTGACCGTCTGAAAGTCCTCTGGAAAGCGACGCTGGCGGCGGCGCTTGTGCTGGGCTGGCTGGTCCTCACGGTCGTGGCGATCAACCGCGGCTCGGTTGTTGGGCCGTTCATGCCGTTCATCATGCTGGTGATCGGCTGCCTGCTTTGCCGGCTTGCCGTCAACCGCGACCGGTATAACCTGGCCGCCTGGTTGTTTACGCTGGGCGCAGTCGCCGCGGTGGTCTCGGCCTTCTTCATCGGCAGCGAAACCATCAACCAGGTCGCGCCGTTTGCCATGCCGGTGATTGTGTTCATGGTCGGCCTGCTGCTGCCGCCCGCGCACACGCTGTTTGCTGCCATCCTGGCCGTCGCCGCGATCATCTTTGGGCCGTTCCTAGCCACCGGCACCTTTAATTCATTCGATGTCTATCATATCTCGGCTGTTGCCCTGGTCGCGCTGGCCACCGCCCTCGCCATTCAGGTGACCGGCGACCTGTATCAGGTGACCGGCTGGGCGCTGGAAAATTACCAGCGCGAACGCCGCACCGCCAGCGACCTGTTCGACAACCGTATGGCGCTGGAACGCGCGCTGCGCCGCTCTGAGGCGCTGTCGGAGAACCTGCAGGAGACCAATGTCGCGCTGGACAATGCGCGCACAGCCGCCGAGGAAGCCAAACATTTCCGCGGCCAGTTCCTGGCCAACATGAGCCATGAGCTGCGCACGCCGCTGAACGCCATCATCGGCTTCAGCGAGACGATGCTGAAATTCCCGGCCATGTATGACGGCGTCAAACTGCCTGAAGCGTATGAAGACGACCTCCAGCAGATTTATGCCAGCGGTCGCCAGCTTCTTAACCTGATCAATGACATCCTCGACCTGTCGAAAGTGGACGCCGGCAAGCTGGATGTGCGCATGGATCGTGTCGAAGTGGTGCCGGTGGTTTACAATGTGGTCAATACGGCCAGCGGTCTGGTGGGCTCCAAGCCGATCAAGCTGACGATGGACATTGCCGAAAACCTGCCCGTCGCTTATGCCGACCGTTCACGCGTCAGCCAGGTGCTGCTGAACCTGTACAGCAATGCGGCAAAGTTTACCGACGAAGGCGAGATTTCCGTGCGTGTGCGCGAAGTGGAAGAAGGCATCCTGTTCAGCGTGCGCGATACCGGGTCGGGCATTCCGGCAGACAGCCTGGACATGGTGTTCGAGGAATTCAAACAGGCGGAATCAGGCGGGCGCGACCCGCGCAGTGGCGCTGGTCTTGGCTTGGCGATTTCGCGCCAGCTGCTCAAGCTGATGGGCGGGCGCATCTGGGCCGAATCCGAGGTAGGGGTGGGCAGCACGTTCCACTTCATCCTCCAGCGTTATCCGGAAGACGCGCTGCAAAACCCGGACAACATGGCACATGAATCGGGCGCGGTATCAGCGCAGTACTCGCAGGTGAAAGCAGGCTAAAAATGCGCATCCTTTATGTGGAAGATAATCCAGCCAACATTTCTTTGCTGCAGCGCGTCGCCCGCATGGGGGGACACGAGGTCGTCAATTACACCGAAGGCGAGAAGGCACTCGCCAATTTCAAGACGGATAATCCTGACCTGGTCCTGATGGACCTGCAGCTTGCCGGGGCGATGACGGGCCTGGAGGTGGTGCGCAGGCTGCGCGCCGATGGCGTGCGCACGCCCATCGTCGCGGTGACAGCCTATGCGATGGTGGGCGACCGCGAAAAATGCCTGGCAGCCGGTTGCGATGGCTATATGTCGAAGCCGCTGCCGGTGGCCGAGCTGGTGGAGCTGGTGCAGAAATACGAAGTCATCGTGAAGGCCAGCCCGCAGCACGCCTACGCGCCGGTCGCGCCGGAGACCAATCCGGCGGCAGCCATCCCGGTCACAGCAGCAGCGGCCCCGCTGATGGAGCGCATCGAAGGCGCCTCCAGCCGCGAGAAGTCCGCGCGCGCCAAAGACAAAAGCAAGAGCCTCTCCCCGCAGCCAAAGGCCAGCACGCCGGAGCCGCCCGCCGATGCACCCACTGCGCCGGACAAACCCGCCCTGCCGCCCGATGCCACCCTGCCGGACAAGCAGGTGCTGATCAATGCCGCCACGCCCAAAGCCAGCGAATAGAGCTGTTTGTTAACAGGATCCAGAAGTTTCAGCGCCGGGCCGAATCGCCCGGCGCTTTTATTTCCGACTTTCATATAGGTGAAATATTTGCGTCCGGCGCGTCGCGGCGAGTAGGAAAAAGGTCCTGTTTCTCATGCTGCGTTAGGGATTGCGCGCTAGTGTTGACCGCCATAAGATGGTGCTAAACCGCCTGGTTTTATTACATTACCTGCTTTCGCAGAAATCTTTATGAAGATAATGTAAACAAGTTCATACAGTTCAGCGCAAAAGCCTGTCTTATACTGTACATTATCCGCCGGAGCGCACCGTGTGCCGGCACGCAAGCTAAAGAAACGAGTAGTTATCGCCATGCTGCGCCTGATTATGCGCCGCGGCCCCACACCGGGAGCCATCTACGACCTCGAACGCGACGAAATTACCATCGGCCGTGGCAGCAAAAACACGATTATCATCCGCGACAACGAAGTCAGCCGCGAGCACTGCCGCCTGGTGCGCAACGGTGATGATTTTGATGTGCATGACCTGGGCTCCAGCAACGGTACGTTCGTCAACGGGCAGCGCGCTGTAGGCGGCACCCGTCCGCTGCGCCCCGGCGCACTGATCGAGCTGGGCGACAGCATCACGCTGGAATACGAGCGCATCAATCTGCCCATCCTGCAGCAGAAAAGCAAAGACGACACCGAGCCCAAAGCGGATGCGGATGCCCCGTCGCGCCATTACGTCACGGTGACCAAAGGCCCCGGCCTGGGCAAAATTTTCCCGCTGGACGATATCATCATCACGGTGGGGCGCGAGGCCACCAGCGATATCTCGCTGCCCGACCCCGAAGTGAGCCGCTATCATCTGCGCCTGCGCCGCGAAAAACGCGGTTACAGCGTGGAAGACATGGGCAGCACCAACGGCACCATGCTCAACGATCTGCCGCTGACCCAGCCCACCCTGCTGGCGCATCACGACGCGCTGCGCCTGGGCACGATGGTGCAGCTTCAGTACATTCGCCAGGGCGCGGAAATCAGCGATGGGCCGGGCGAGGACGACACCGGCGCGCACAAACCCGTCGTGCTGACCCCCGTGCGTGAACAAACGCTGATCGCCTCTCGCGGGGCGGGCAACGTGACGCGCATCCTGGGCACCGGCCTGGAAAGTGGCATCCTGCGTGACCATATCTTCCTGGTCTATGACCGTTATGACTGGCAAAAAGTGGCCGCGCCGCTGATGATGTCGCTGAACGATTTTGGCTTCAAGGTGTGGGTGGACCAGTATCTGGCCAACGACACCGATGCCTGGCGCGCCGCCATGAACCAGGCCAAGCGCGAGTGCCCGATCATGGTGCTGGTGGTCTCGCCGCACAGCATGATTAATCCGGTGCTGAAGACGGTCTACCGCGATTTCCGCAACCAGAACAAGCCCATTATTCCGCTGCTGTATGAAAGCACGGTGCCCGCCACAGGTTCGCTGAATGTGGCCAAGCCGATCGTGTTCAGCACGGTCGAGCCACAGAAGTCCGCGCAGGAATTGCGCGAGGCCATCCTGAAATATCGCCCCGTGCGCGGCTGAATCCCGCTGGCATGACATGGACTTAACACCAATCTTAAGGTCAGGCATACACTGAAGGCTGTTCATCATAGCCTGACCCGATATACGCACGTCCCCTGTGTGGAAAGTTGATCGTCTATGTCCATCACCCGGACCCCGCCAAGCCGCTGGTTGCTGATTCTTGCCTTCCTGATCGTATATATCGTGTGGGGCTCCAGCTACATCGGCATCAGCTTCGCCATCGAGACCATCCCGCCCACCGTCATGACCGGCACGCGCTTCGTGCTGGCGGGCGCGGTGCTGATGGTGTGGGCGCTGCGGGTGGGCAGCCCCATGCCGACGCGCCGCCAGTGGCGCTCTGGCTTCATCGCGGGCGGGCTGCTGTTTCTGGCCAATAACGGGCTGATCGTGCTGGCCACCTCGATGGGCGTGCCCACCGGCGTCAGCGCCCTGCTGATCGGCACCACCCCGATGTGGATCGTCATCCTGACCTCGCTGCAGGACCGCACCCGCCCCAACAGCGGCACGCTGATCGGGCTGGCCCTGGGCACGCTGGGCATCGGCCTGCTGGTCAACCTGAACGGCGCGCTGTCTGGCGGCTCCAGCGAGCTGCTGGGCGCGGTGATCGTGATCGTGGCCGCGCTGTTCTGGGCGCTGGGGTCGCTGTATGCGCGCAATGCCGATATGCCTGCCAACCCGCTCATGTCGACCGGCATCCAGCTTTTCTGCGGCGGCCTGCTGCAAATGGCGCTCTCGGTGGCCAATGGCAGCCTGTTCAGCATGGATATCTCGGCCATCTCGTTCCGCTCGGTGTTCGCCATGATCTACCTGGCCATCTTCGCCTCGATCATCGCCTTCACCGCCTTCACGTGGCTGATGCGCGTGGCCAATCCCGCGCTGGTGACCACCTACGCCTACGTCAACCCGGTGGTGGCCGTCATCCTCGGCTGGATTTTCCGCGGCGAACAGCTCACCACGCGCACGCTGCTGGCCGGCGCGATCATCATCGCGGCGGTCGTCATCCTGACGCGCGCCAGCCGGTCCACAGCGCGCAAGCCCGCTGAACAGCCAGCGCCCACGTCAGCCGTGGACGGCGTCATCATCAAGGTCTAGCGCCGCCAGTTCGAGTCGAGACTTGCCGCCTGGCTTGCCTTTAGACGGCAAAAAAAGATTGATTAACCGCCAAGACGCCAAGGAACGCTTCTATCCGCCAAATCTTGGCGTCTTGGCGGTTCAAACTATCGTTCATGTAAAGCGCATGAGTGAGGCCACACTTGCCCCGGCGCTTTTCCCTCCATTTACGCCTATCACCATTGATCATCGCGCCGCACACGGGAACAGGGCGTGGACTTATGCATACCCCTTGACAAATTTTTAGACTCGTCTAAAATTTAGCTTATTCTGCAACAAATCTTAATGACGAGGCTGTAATCCATGAACAAAACATCACGCACCCCCCGATTCCTTTCCGCCGCCGCCGGCATCGCGCTGTTTGCGCTGGCCGCCTGCGCACCCGATGCTTCACAATCGCTCGTTTCTGATACCGGCCTGAACGCAGTGACCACCGTCGGCATGATTGGTGATGTGATCGCCAATATCGGCGGTGAGAATATCGCCGTCACCACGCTGATGGGCCCCGGCGTGGACCCGCACCTCTACCGCGCGACCGCCCAGGATATCCAGACGCTGCAGAATGCTGACATCGTTTTCCGTGGCGGTTTGCTGCTGGAAGGCCGGATGGGCGAAATTTTCGACCGGCTCGATGAAAGCGTGCCCGTCATCACTATGACGGGCGATATCCCTGAAGACCGCTTGCTGATGCTGGACGCGGCCACCAACTATCCCGACCCGCACGTGTGGTTTGACGTCAGCCTGTGGTCGATCGGCGCGCAGACGGTGGCCGCCGCGCTGACCGAGCTGGACCCGGCCAACGCCCAGGATTACGCGGCCAATGCGGCGGCCTACCTGGAAAAGCTGGCCGCGCTGGATGCCTATGTCAGCGAGGCCGTAAGCACAATTCCTGAATCACAGCGGCTGATGATCACCGCGCACGACGCCTTCAACTACTTTGGCCGCCGCTATAATATCGAAGTGACTGGCCTGCAAGGCATCAGCACCGAAGCTGAAGCCGGCGTGCAGGACGTGCAAAACCTGGTCAGCCTGATTGTCGAGCGCGAGATTCCGGCCATTTTCATTGAATCGTCGGTGCCGGCACGCACATTGCAGGCTGTGCAGGAAGCCGCCCAGTCGCGCGGGTGGGACGTGAATATCCCGCAGGAGCTGTTCAGCGACGCGATGGGCGACGCGGGCACCAACGAAGGCACCTACATCGGCATGGTCATCCACAACGTGGCCACCATCACCACCGCGCTGGGCGGCAGCATGCCCGCGCTGCCAGAGCTGCTGGCGAATTATTCCGACGTCATCGCGCGCGCTGCACTGCCGCGCCAGTAAACGAAAGCAGACAGACCTCATGACCGCATCTGTAGACACAACCGCAGCCATCAGCGTCAATGACCTGACGCTGGCCTACCGCGAGAAACCCGTCCTGTGGGACATTGACCTGGCCGTGCCCCGCGGCAGCCTGATGGCTGTCGTCGGGCCCAACGGCGCCGGCAAGAGCACGCTCATCAAGGCGATCCTCGGCCTGCTGAAGCCAGCATCTGGCACCATCCGCGTCTACGGGAAGCCGTACCAGGAGCAGCGCAGGCTGGTGGCCTATGTGCCCCAGCGCGGCACCGTCGACTGGGATTTCCCCACCGACGCGCTGGACGTGGTGCTGATGGGCAGCTATGGCCGCCTGGGCTGGGTGCGCCGCCCGACTAAAAGCGACCGCGATGCCGCGATGGAATGCCTGGGCAAAGTCGGCATGGCCAGCTTCGCCGACCGGCAGATCAGCCAGCTTTCCGGCGGCCAGCAGCAGCGCGTGTTTCTGGCGCGGGCGCTGCTGCAAAACGCCGATATTTACCTGATGGACGAGCCGTTCGTGGGCGTGGACGCCACCACCGAACACGCCATCCTCACCCTGATGCGCGAGCTTCAGTCGCAGGGTAAGACGCTCGTCGTGGTGCATCACGACCTGGAGACGGTGTCTGAATACTTCGACAGCGTGGCCATCCTGAATGTGCAATTAATTGCCGCCGGGCCTATGAACACCACCTTCACCGCCGATAATCTGCGCCAGGCCTATGGCCCGCGCGTGGCCAGCAAGATCGCTTTCCTGAAACCCTGAGACATGCGGCACGCATGAAGGTAAACACACGATGGACATCGGTACCCTGATACGAGACATTTTCCTGGACTACACGCTGCGCACGGTGGTGCTGGGGTCGGTCATTCTGGGCATCACCAGCGGCGTTCTGGGCTGCTTCGCGCTGCTGCGGCGGCAGAGCATGCTGGGCGACGCGCTCTCGCATGCCGCGCTGCCGGGCATCTGCATCGCCTTCCTGCTGGCGGGCGAAAACAAATCCCCGTTCGTGCTGCTGATGGGCGCGGCGGCGGCGGCCTGGATTGGCGCGATCATCATTACGGTCATCACCCGGTCGACGCGCATCAAGGAAGATGCCGCCATGGGCGTGGTGCTGGTCAGCTTCTTCGGCTTCGGCTATGTGATCCTCAGCCTGCTGCAATCGAGCGCGGGCGCGGGGCAGGCCGGCCTCGACAAGTACCTGTTCGGACGCGCCTCGTCGATGCTGCAAAGCGACGTCGAGACGATGGTGCTGCTCTCGGCCATCTCGCTGGGGCTGGTGGTCGCCTTCTTCAAGGAATTCAAGCTGCTGGCCTTCAACCCCGAATACCTGCGCACGATAGGATTCAGCTTCCGCCGCATCGACATCCTGCTGACCACGCTGATCGTCATCTCAATCGTGATCGGACTGCAGACCGTCGGCGTGGTGCTGATGAGCGCCATGCTGACGGCCCCGGCCGCCGCCGCCCGCCAGTGGACCAACAAGCTGAGCCACATGATTGTGATTGCCGCGGGCATCGGCGCGGTCAGCGGGGCACTGGGCGCGGTCATCAGCGCCAGCGCGCAGCGCGTGCCCACCGGCCCGACGATCGTGATTGCGCTCACGCTGATCACGCTGTTCTCGCTGGCCTTCGGCAGCGCCCGTGGACTCGTCTGGACGCTGGTGCGCACCAGCCGCACACGCAGCGCGATTCAGCATCACACCCTGGCCGTCCCCGACATCGAACCCGTCTCCGGAGGAGACTAATCTCATGGACTCTGCCCTCACCATTATCCTGATCTGCTCGCTGGTGGCCGTCAGCGGCGCCCTGCTGGGGCCGTTCCTGCTGCTGCGCCGCATGTCGCTGATGACCGACGCCATCAGCCATTCCATCCTGTTCGGCATCGTGATCGGCTTCCTGCTCTTTAACACGCTCGACAGCCTGCCGATGATCCTGGCCGCCAGCGCCATCGGCATCCTGACCGTCGTGCTGACCGAGATGCTGTTCAAAACCGGCCTCGTGCGTGAAGACGCCGCCATCGGCATGGTCTTTCCGGCGCTGTTCAGCATCGGCGTGATCATCATCTCGCGCTTCCTCAGCAACGTGCACATCGACATCGACACGGCGCTGGTGGGCGAGGTCATCTGGGCGCCCTTCGATACGATTCCTTTCCTGGGCGGGGAAGTCGCGCGCGGGCTGGTGATTACCGGCGCCATCGCGCTGGTCAACCTGGCCTTCGTAGGTGTGTTCTACAAAGAGCTGAAGCTGGTCACGTTCGACAGCGCGCTGGCCTCGTCGCTGGGCTTCTGGTCGGGCGGCCTGACCTTCGCGCTGATGACGCTCGTCAGCGTGACGGCCGTGGGCGCTTTCGACGCCGTAGGCGCGGTACTGCTGGTCGGTTTCATGATCGTGCCGGCGGCGGCCGCCTATCTGCTGACCGAGCGCCTGTCAGTCATGATCGGCCTGTCGCTGGTCATCGGCGTGCTGGGCTGCGTGATCGGCTACTATGCGGCGCTGGCCATCGATACCAGCATTTCCGGCATGATGGTCACCGTGCTGGGCGTGATCTTCGCGCTCGTGCTGATCTTCGCCCCACAGCGCGGTCTGCTGGCCGGGATGCTGCGCCGCCGACGCCAGCAGTGGGAATTTGCCGCCCGCCTGCTGGTCATCCATGTGCTGAACCACGAGGGACAGCCGAACGAGGGCGACGAACTGGCGCTGGCGACCGTCAATCAGCACCTGAACTGGTCGCCCGCCTATGCCGAACAGATCGTGCAGCGGGCAAGGCAGCGCGGCTGGCTGGACGTGGCCAGCGGGCGGCTGCTGGCGCTGACGCCGGACGGCCGCCAGATCGCCCGCGAAACGCTGGCCTGAGGCAGTCCAGCGCGGCAAACCAGGCAAACAAAGAGGCCATGATGCGAAATCATGGCCTCTTTTTGTTATGGGTGAATCAGCCGGGTTATGCGCCCGGTGTGGGGGTGCGATAGCCGGTCGGGACGGGTGCGCCTGCGGGTGGGTCATTGCGCAGCAGGAACGGCATATTGCGCGCGCCGGTGATGCGCAGGGCACAGCGAGCCATCCAGGCCTCGCCGCCGCGATACGTCACCAGCACCCACATATCCAGGTCGCCCGCAAAATTGACCGTGCACGGGCGATTCAGGTCATAGCCGTTGTAGCCGATGATGTCGATCGAACGGCCAATCCCCAGCACGCCGATGATCGGGTAACCCAGCCCCGGGCCGCTGCGGATCGAGACCGGCCCGTTGACCGCATAGCCGTTCACGCCGGTCAGGCTGGGCGGCGCGGTGCCGGTCGCCAGCGGCGCAATCGTCGGCGGCAGGTTCAGGTCAAACGGCGAGGTCGGCTGCGGCGTCGGGCTGTCTTGCGCGGACACCACCATGCTGAACATTCCCAGCACGGCGACCAGCAGCAGGACAGCCAGCACGGACAGGCGCATCAGAGCGCCGCGTTCGCCGCGTTCCCGGACAGGCGCTTTCACAGCACTACCGCCAGCAGCATGCCCGTCGCCAGCACAAACGCGGCGGGCATAAACAGACGCATCAGTGCCGTCAGGCACCCTTCCTGAGGAGCGACATCCATGGCATTACCCCGTCACAGCAATCGTATTCGGATCAGCACCGGCCTGCAGGCGGGCAAATTCCGCCGACGACCAGCCAGTGATGCCATTATAGCTGATCTGCCACCAGGTGGCGCTGGCATTGCGGCCCAGCACCTGCGCGGTCGCGCCAGCGGGCATGGTGGCCAGGCGGCCAAACTGCGTGCCCGGGCCGGAACGAATCACGACGGAATAAGGCGTCGCGGTGACGACCAGGCCGGTGTTGGCCGGCGGCTGCACCGTCTGGCCACCACCCACGACGGGCACAGCCGAGGCATTGGGCACGTTCACCCAGCCGCCGCTCACCCAGCCAAACTGGTTGGTGATGTAAATCTGGAACCAGCGGCCGTCGGCGCTGCGTCCCGTGATCGGGTACTGCTCGAAGCGGTTGATGCGCGTGATGACGCTGGCCGTCGCGCTCGGTTCAGTGCGCACGTTCAGGCGGAAAGCCGTCACGGTGATATTGCCATAGGTGGCCGTGGGCGGCTGCTGCGGAGCGGTCGTCGGCTGCGGAGCACTGCCCGTGCCCTGCGCCAGCGTGAAGCCGAGGAAGCCGTTTCCGCCGTATTCCACATAGTCAATCTGGAAGGTGTTCGGCCCGCCAGACACGGTGAACGACGTGGTATGAATCAGGCCGACAGCCGTCGAATAGCGGTCGAGCAGCAGCACGCCATTGACATAGAAGCGGAAGCCGTCATCGACATTGAACGACGCGGTGTAGGTGCCGGGATTGAGCGTCTGCACGCTGGTGAAGCGCGCCGACCACTGATCGGCCGGGACGGCGGGCACAGGCTGGCCGGTGCCCCAGTTGTGATTCGGGCTGCTCTCGCTGAGGATGGCCGCCGGGCTGCCGCTGAGCGACGGATTGGCGAAATACTGCGAGGTCCACGAGCCAGTCAGCGACGGGCCGGACGTCGGCACATTGAAATTCGGCTGCGGATTCGTCGCCGCATTGGCGTAGGTCACGTAGGCATAGGCATCGCCGGTCACCTCGCGGTAGTCGACCTGGATGTGATAAACGCCCGCCTGCGTCACCTGCACGTCACCGCTCAGGGTCTGGCCCATCTGCGTGGTGTTAAACGTGTCGATGATGGTCTGGTTGTAGTTAAAGGTGACGCGGATATTGTCGTCGGCCAGCGCGAAGAAGCGATAGACGCCTGGTTGCAGGCTGACATCGGTCGCCCAGCGCACCGAGAAATTATCCACGCCGACGCCGGCGGCCGGGGAACCCAGGCCCCAGTTGAAGGCGATATTGGCGTCCTGCTGCGTGACCGCGATCGGATCGGCCAGGAATGAATTGTTGTAATACTGGCCCGTCCACACGGAGCCCTGCGCCTGCGCGGGCAGCGCGACGGCAAACAGGCCCAGCAGTGCGGCCACTACCACGAATATTGTCAGACGATTTCTCATAACGACCCTCCCAAAACGCTGCATCGATGCATGTAATGTATTTATTATAGCCTACATTATCAGCCCGGCAGCATCCCAAAGGTCAGGGGTAGTGCAGGCGCCATGGAGGGAGGTTTTGAGGGGGGGAATCCGCCTTGTTTCCGGCTGGCTACAGAAAGCCCTGCAGGGTGCTGTGCGTCTGCTCCACCAGCGTGGCAAACGAGAAACGCTCCATGCCGGTTTCAGCGCGGGTCGCCAGCGTATCGCGCACACCCGGCTGAAAAGCATGGCGCAGGGTATCAGCCAGCGCGGCGCGGTCGACATACGGCACCAGCAGGCCATTCACGCCGTGGCGCACCACTTCCGGGTTGCCGCCTTTGTCGCTGGCGATGACCGGCGTGCCCGCACGCAGGCTTTCCAGCAGCGTGTGCGACAGGCCCTCGTAGCCGGAATACAGCGCCACGTAGTCGGTAGCGCGCATCCACAGCGGCATGTCTTTGCGGCTCACGCGGCCGAGGAAGGTCACCCGGTCGGCCACACCAGCCGACTCGGCTTCGCGCTGGGCGTCGGCCAGCGCCGGCCCGTCACCCGCCACCACCAGGCGCACATCCGGCACCTGGGCCAGCGCCGCCACCAGATGATCGACACCTTTCCACGGCAGGATGCGCCCGACCGTGAGCACGATCGGCTGGTCAGCCGGCAGGTCGAGGCGGGCGCGCGCTTCCGCCTGGCTGATTTCCGGCGTGGCGATATCATCCGGCAGCGCGTTGTAAATCACCCGTATCTTCGCTTCATCCACGCCCCAGCCGGCCACCATCCGCTTGAGGTATTCGCTGGGCACAATCACACCGTCAAACGTGCGCGCTTCCTTGTTCAGGCGATCACGGTCAAAGCCGACGCGCACGCCATAGCGCCCGTGCTGGAAGGCGTCGATGTCCTGGCGGGGCGAAATCCAGCCGCGCCGGACCGCCCGCTCCCACACAATATCGCCCACGATTTTGATGATGCGCGGCGCGCTCTTTTTGCCCAGCAGCGGCAGGCCAAGCTGATGCACATAGACCAGGTTCGCCCATTGCAGCAGCGGGCGGCTGGCGGCTGCATAACGGCCCATGCGCACCGGGTAGCTGGTGCGCACGATGCGCGTCACGGGATAAGGCTCGCCCTGATTGTCGGGGGTATCGCTGAAGGTGAGTGCGCGCACGTCCCAGCCGCGCACCTGAAGCTGCGGCAGCAGCTCGTGCAGATACGTCGCCGGTCCGCCGGGCTCCGGGTGAAAAATACCGCTGGCGATGAACAAACGTGTGCGCGGCATGAAGCCCCCTGGTCAGGTCACATCGGTGCTGCCTTGATACATGCAAGGCTTGTACCATTCTCCTGACCGTTTGGCAAGCGACTGCCTGTGGCGACTGCCGCGCGCTGCTCAGCCGCGCCGGGGCGCGCAGTAATCTGGCGGGATGGGCTTTTCCGCCCGCGACAGCCGGATTACATCATAGGCCGCCGACATGCTGGGCACCGTATACAGCACCGGGTGAAACTGATAATGACGATTGAGCTGATGCGTCCACACGGCGACGAAGTGGTCGCCCACCACCACCACCGCTCCGCCACACGGCAGGGCGGTCGTCGTCATTTTGCCCATGCCAGCCACCAGGGCGGCATCCATACCGGAATGATGATTACGGTTCACAATGAGGTCGTAACGGCGTCCTGCGCCCTGGCTGACGAATCTGATGATATCCGCCCGTGCCTGGAGAATGTTTTCCCAGCGCACATCACCCCGAATCTCCATACAGATGATGTGCTCCATTTTCGCGCTTAAGTCTTCATATACCTTGACCTGGCCCATAATAAAACGACGTTTCCTCGCGTTCTGGAATGAATGGCGCGGAAAATAAGATGAAAGCGCGCCCATAGCCTGACAGGAATCATTACGATAATGGATTCTTTTGCGTTCGTCTATAAAAGCTTGTGAAAAACGCGTGAAATTTACATTTCTCACGTTTCACACTATTCTGAACATAGTATGAAGGATTCTTCACAGGTTTAAAATCGTGCAAAATACATGATAAAACGGGTAGTTCCTCCTAAACGCGCAGGCCGAATCATTACCGCGCATATGCATCGGCGTAATACTTCTGTTCGCACGGGTATTAGTCCTGTTGCCCGATATGGCATCCAGAAAAGCATCTGTACGGACAGGCCACGCGCATGCCGCTGCACGGGCCGGGACGCGCATCGGGTGGTTCCGCCTTGGGGAGTTTTTCATGAGCCTTGACGCTGACGTTTATGGCGCGTGCGCTGTTTCACCGTTACACTAGGGATACTATTCTTGTCAGCGTAGCGGACACTGAAAGCGGCGGCCATGAGCAAAGGGCGCATTCTCGTCGTAGAAGACGATTTCGACATCTCGAACATGCTGCGCATCTATTTCGGCGGGCAGGGCTTTGAAGTCCAGGTGGCATCACGCGGCGCGGATGCCCTGGCCTACACGCGCAAGCAGATTCCCAATCTGATCGTGCTGGATATCATGCTGCCCGACATGAACGGGTATGACGTCTGCCGCGAGCTGCGCACCACCCCGCGCACCAGCCACATCCCGGTGATCTTCCTGACGCAGAAAGACGAGCGCAGCGACAAGATTCAGGGCCTGGAGCTGGGCGCAGACGACTACATCACCAAGCCCTTCGACATTGAAGAACTCAAACTGCGCGTGCAGAACGCCATCCTGGCGGCCACCCGCCAGACGCAGATCGACAGCAAGTCGAACCTGCCATCCGGCCGCCTGATCGAAGACCATCTGCGTTCGCTGATGCATTCCTCGCGTCCGTGGGTGTACATGGACCTGAAGATCAACCATTTCGATGCCTTCACCGAGGTCTACGGCTTCGTCGCCGGGGACGAGGTCATCCGCTTCATGGCGCTGCTGATTGGCGAAATCATCGACCAGCACGGCACCAACGACGACTACGCGGGGCATCCGGGCCGCGATAATTTCGTCTATATCTCGCATGCCGACGACCCCGACGCGCTGAAACAGGCGCTGATCGAACGCTTCGACGAGGAAGTGAAGCAGCATTATTCGTTCATCGACCGCGAGCGTGGTTATATCAACATCCCCGACGGCGCGTATGGCGAGCAGCAGGTGCCGCTGATGACGCTTTCGGTGGGTATGGTGAACACACGTATCCAGGCCTTCGCGGATATCCGCGAGGTGACCGAGCTGGCCGTGGAAGATCGCCGTCGCGGCATTTCCGGCCAGGACAGCAGCGCCAGCAACATTCTGACATCCTGGTAGCCTGACGGCTGGCAATTTTGCCTGTCTGAGTGCAGCACAAACGAGTGACATAGGAACTTAGGTCGATGGGTCTGCCTCTCATTCTGATCATCGGCGGGATACTGATTCTGGTCTGGCTGTTCCTGTGGGTACGCCAGCGCCAGGACATCGGCGGCCTGCCCGTGCTTGAGTCCGACGCGCAGGAGCTGGGCCTGTTCGGCGCTTCCACCAATGACGCCATGATTGTGGCCAGCGCGGCAGGGCAGATTCTGTTCGTCAATGAACAGGCGCGCCGGCTGTTTGGTGCAGTGGGCATCGATCTCAGCCTGGAGGGCTATGCCGCGCTGGTCACCCCGTCCGACAGCTTCCTGGAGCTGTTCGCAGGCGCGGGCCAGGCCGCCTTTCAGGTGGGCGGCCACTGGATTGAGGCCACTTCCAACCAGATTCCCGGAGACAAAGGCGCGCGCACTGTCGTGATGCTGCGCGAGACGCGCGGCATGGCGGGCAGCGACACGCTCGACCTGAACAAAGCCGTGCAGGTGGTGGCCGAGATTGGCGAGACGGTCAATGTCTCGCTGGGCATCGAGCAAAGCCTGCAAGCCCTGCTGACCATCGTGCGCAAATATGTGCCCGCCGATGCCGGTGAAATCACGCTGTGGGACAGCGTGACCGAGACGCTGACGCCGCGCGGGTATGTGGGCGACAGCGCCTATGTGCTTCAGCTGGCCGAGAGCGGCGGCCACTATTCGATCGACGAAGGCATCAGCGGCTGGATCGCGGCACTGCGCGTGCCTGTGCTGGTGCATGACGGCAGCGCGCCGGATGCCGTGCGTCCGAAACTGGCAAACTCGCCTTACCGCAGCTTCATCGGCGTGCCGTTGTTACAGGGTGACCGCCTGATCGGGACGTTTGAGCTGGCCTCCACCCGCGTGGGCGGCTATGCCAATGCCGACCTGGCGCTGCTGCAGGCCATCGCCCGACCCATTGCGACCAGCATCTACAACGCCGAAATCTATGCCGAACAACAACGCCGCATGCAGGATGTCGCCAGCCTGCAGCAGGTGTCGTATGACCCGTTGCAACCGGATACGATCGCCGAAGCCTACGGCGAAATAGTCGAGCGCGTGGCCAAGCTGACCGGCGCGGAAATGTGCGGCGTGCTGATTTATGACGAGCGCCGCCGCCTGCTCATCCCGCAGTCCCCCTACTATGGCCTGCCTGACGCAGTCGTGCGCACGTATACCATCCCGGTCAGCGAGGGAACCCGTGGCGCCGAACTGTTTTATGAAGAAGACAGCTGGTACACCAACGACCTGACCGACGAGCCGTCGCTGGACGCGCTGGGCATGACGCTGCTGGCGAATATCGCTGGCGTGGCCAATACCGCGCTGGTGCCGCTGATCGTGGGCAGCCGCCGCATCGGCATGCTGCAACTGAACAACAAGCGCGCGCAGGGCGGTTTCAGCCTGCGCGACATCGCCAACCTGAAGCTGCTGGCCGGGCAGGTCTCGGTGGTGGTGGAGGATATCCGGCTGGGCCAGCAGGAACAGCAGCGCGAGACCGAGCTGTCGGGCGTGCAGGAAATCACGCAGGCGCTGGGCGCCTTCACCCGTGAACAGGAATTTTTCGCCAGCGCCAACGAACGCATGGCGCGCCTGCTGGGCGTGCAGTCGTGCGGCATCCTGCTGTTTGACGAGGCTGAGCAGGCGCTGGTGGCCCGCCCGCCCTTCTACGGCCAGACGGACGCGCAGGTGGCCGATTACCGCATCAGGGTGGATGAAGAAAGCCCGTTCTGGCGCATCTGGTCGTCTGAAGATACCTGGCTGACGAACTCCGCCGATACCGACCGCATGGTGCTGGGCAGCGGTCTGCGTGTGCCGCCGGTGTCCAACGGCACCACCCGGCTGGTCATCGCCGTCATGGAGACGGCTGGCCGCCGCGTCGGGCTGGTGCAGGCCGCCAATAAGCTGAACGGCACCGACTTCACCGAAAAAGATGCCCGCCTGCTGTACATCTTCGCGGCGCAGGTGGCCAGCCTGATCGAAAATTCACGCCTGTTCATCGAGGCCCAGCGGCGCGCTGAAGAAGCCGACAGCCTGCGCCAGATTGCCGAGCTTTCCGGGGCGATCCTGTCCACCGAGGACAGCTTCCTGCCGGTGCTGGGCACGGTCGCGCGCTTCCTGGATGCCGAGGCCGTCTTTATCAACGTGCTGGACCAGGCCAGCGGCAAGCTGGTCACGTATCCGCGCTACCTGTATGGCGTCGACCTGGCCGAGCCGATCGAGCAGAACATCTACAGCAAAGGCTTCGAGCACAGCGTGGCCATTTCGCGCCAGTCGTTCTGGAGCAATGATGTGCTGGGCGACCGCCGTGTGCTGCCCTCGTATCGTGAGCTGGCCGAGCGCATGGGCATTCGCCAGGCGATGATGGTGCCGCTGGTGGTTGGCGACCAGACGCTGGGCGAAATGGGCGTGATGAACAGCCGTCGCGGCGGCTTCGGCGAAGACGATGTGCGCTCACTGATGCCCGTCGCGGTGCAGGTGGCCGCCGCGCTCGACCGCATCCGCATTTACGAGACGACCGGCCAGAACCTGAGCCGACGCCTGCAGGAACTGGACGCCATCAGCCGCGTCAGCAGCGAGCTGGCACAGACGCTCGATTTCATGCGCGTGCTGGACGTGGCCCGTCTGGAATCGGTGCGCGCCACTGACGCCGATGGCAATACCCTCGCCCTGCTGAAGCCGGCCAGCGAATGGCGCGACCCCAGCGTACCGGAATTGCAGCAGCGCATTGGCGACCGCCTGGCCGGCCCCCCACTGGCCGATATCGAGCTGGCGGCTATTCGCGCAGGCACCGACGCCGTCATCGTGGCAGATTACGCGGCCAGCGAGATGAAAGCCCCGGCCAGTGATGCGCGCAGCGGCCTGGCCGCCGCCTTCACCTACGAAGACCAGATCGTCGGCGTGTTTCACCTGTACCACCATCAGCCAAACTACTTTGACCAGCGCGCGGCCACCTTCCTGATGACGCTGGCCAGCAAGGCAAGCCTGGGCTATGGAAATAACCTGCGCTACCTGGAAAACCAGGATCGCAGCAGCCGCCTGCGCCGCCGCGTGGAACAGCTCAACCAGATTTTCGAGCTGGGCCAGATGCTGCAAACGAGCGTCGACCCGGTCACGATGCTGGAGGCGATTGCCTACAGCGTGCAGCAGAGCTGCGGCTACGATGCCGTCATCATGACCCTGCTGGACACAAGCGAAGGCGATCCGCAGTTTGTGCGGCTGGCGCAGGCTGGCCTGCCGCTCGACATCTTCGAAAAGACGCGCGCGCGCCGTTTCGGGCTGAAAGCCTTTGAAGTGCTGGCCGAAAAAGATGCCTACCGCATCAGCGAGTCGTTCTTCCTGCCGATTGAAAAACTGCGTTACTGGATGGCCGAGGGGCTGGATACCTTCAGCGCCAGCTACAGCGGCCAGCGCACGCTGCATCCCTCCAGCGGCGACGACTGGCAGGATGGCGACCTGTTGATCGTGCCGATTCGCGGCGCCACCGGCGCGGTGCTGGGCGCGATGAGCCTCGATCGCCCGGCGGATGGCCGCCGCCCCGACCGCAGCATGATCGAAGTGCTGGAGATTTTCGCCCATCAGGCGGCCAGCACCATCGAGAACAATCGCCTGTACATGGCCTCGCTGCGCAGCGCCGAGCAGGAAGCCCGCCTGAACGAGGTGATGGAAGCCATTTCCTCCACGCTGGAGCTGAACCAGATCGTGGAAGGTGTGGCGCAGGGCGTGCTGCGCCTGCTGCCCTTCCAGCGCATGACACTGGCGCTGGTGGACAACGAACAGCAGGGCTTTGACCTGATTCGCGTGTCGGTGACCTCCGACAACAGCATCGTCGTTGGGCGCGACCGGCGCGCATCGCTGGATAACACGGCGATGGGCCAGACGCTGTCATCGGGTGCCGACCTGGTCTTGTATGCCGACGATGCCCCGTCTGAATTTGAAGACGTGCGCTCGTGGGTGGCCGAGGGCGAGCGCACCACGCTGGTCGTGCCGATGGTGAGCGGCGGTTTCGTGCTGGGCGCGATGCATATCGGCAGCACACTCGACCATGCATTCGGCTTTGAGGAATTCCGCCCGCTGATCCGGCGCATCGCCAACCTGACCGCGGTGGCCGCGCAGAACGCCCGCCTGTTCAATCAGGCCGTCAATCTGCGCCTGTTCAACGAGTCCGTCTTCCAGTCGATTCAGCAGGGCCTGATCGTGCTCGACCGCTCTGGCGCTATCCTGACGGCCAATGACTTTGTGCGCCGCCGCTACGGCTTTACCGACGAAGTGACCGGCCGCAACCTGTTTGACGTGCTGCCACAGCTGTCCGATGTGCTGCGTGCGCCGTTCAAGTCGGTCATTGACGACGCCAAACCGCAGGATATTGGCGCGGCACGCATCATGATCAATGGCGGCGCGCTGGTGCAGAATTACAGCATCTATCCGCTGCTCTCGAATGACTTCGCACGTGGCGCGGTCGTGCTGGTGGACGACGTGACCGAGCGCGCCCGCCTTGAGCGCGACATCGCCGCCCGCAGCAGCCAGCTGGAGGCGCTGACGGAAGTGTCCAGCCGCATCACCGCCGCCCTGCAGCGCAACGAGGTGATCGATCTGGCGCTGGAAGAACTCAACCGCGTCATCGGCTACGATGCGATGACGATCTGGCGCCGCGAGGGCGATGACCTGGTCATCGAGGCGGCGCGCGGGCTGGACCTGTCGGATAACGAGCCGATGCGCGTGCCGATTGACGACTCGAAGAAGCTGCGCCGCGTGGTGGAAAACCGCCGCGTGCTGAGCATGGCGGTCAATGCCAATGACAGCCTGCTGGGCACCAGCCTGACGAAAAGCTGGCTGGGCGTGCCGCTGGTGCGTTCCGGCGCGGTGATGGGCATGATCACGCTGTCCAGCGCACAGCCTGACTTTTACGATCAGCAGGCCGAGCAGGCCGCCGTCGCCTTTGCCAACCAGGTGGCGATTGCCCTCAGCAATGCCGACATGTTCGAAGAAGCGGCCGCACGCACGCAGCGCCTCAGCCTGCTCAACCGCGTCAGTATGGCGCTGGCGCAGTCGCTGGACGTCGAGAATATCCTCGATATCTCGCTGCGCGAAATCGCTGGTGCGCTGGGCATCGAGCACGCCAAGGCATTCCTGTTTGACCGCGACACCAGCCAGGCCCGCGCCGTGGTCGAAATGCCGCGCGGCGATGCCCCGCCCGACCTGATCTATGACATCGACAAATCCCCGATCATGCAGCGCGTGTGGAAACGCCCGCAGGTGCTGGTCGTGGAGGACATCGATGATCTGGAAGATGCAGAGCTGGAGCTGGAGCTGCTCAAGCGCGGCTGTTCGTCGTACCTGCTGCTGCCGATGAGCGTGGGCGGCCAGAGCAGCGGCGCATTTGAGCTGCTGGCCTTCGGCGGGCCGCACACGTTTGACCCTGAAAAGATCGACCTGGCGGTGATTATCGCCAGCCAGGCCGCCATCGCCATCCTGAATGCCAACCTGCTGGAGCAGACGCTGGTGCGCACCCGCGAGCTGGAGACGCTGCTGGAAGCGGCTCAGGCCACCAGCACCACGCTCGACCTGAACGAGGTCTTCCAGAGCGTCGTCCGCCTGACGATGCAGGCGCTCAACGTGGATGATTGCGCGCTGATGCTGTATGACAACGTGGGCGAGCGCCTGATCGTGCAGCTGGATGGCAACCGCTTCGACGATGACTCACGCGTGATGCCGTTTGGCACCGAAATCGACCTGTTCCAGTATCCCAGCAAGACGCGCGCCATCCGCGACAACCAGATTCAGGTGATCGATATCGACAATCCCACCTCTGGCGACCGCCGTGAGCTGGAAGAAATGCGCCAGATGGGCGACACCTGCCGCATGCTGGTGCCGCTGTTCGTGGGCGACGGCGCGATCGGCATGATCCAGATCGACACACAGTCCCCCGTGCGCCGCTTTGACCACCGCGAAATGCGTATGGCCCAGGCGCTGGCATCACAGGCGGCCGCCGCCATCGAGAACGCCCGCCTGAGCACGGAGACCTCGTCGCAGGTGGCGCAGTCGCTCATCATCAACGAGCTCAGCCGCGCCATTTCGTCCACCATGGACCTGAACCAGATGATCGAAATCATCCGCGAACAGGTGCCTCTGCTGACGAATGCCAACGAGCTGTATCTGGCGCTGTATGATGCGGCCAGCGGCATGGTCTCGTTCCCGCTGTATCTGGTGGGCAGCAAGAAGATGGTGATGGAGTCGCGCCCGCTGAGCAACGACGAAGTGAGCTACGTCATCCGCAACCGCCGCCCGCTGATGCTGGGTGGCGATAACCCGCGCCCCGACGAAGTGCGCCGCAACATGGGTATCACCGAGGGAGAGCTGGGCATCACGCGCTATATCGGCGTGCCGCTGGCCGCAGGCGATATGGTGGCCGGCGTGCTGGCCGCCCGCGACACCGAGCCGGTGCGCCCGTTCGGCCTGAACGACCAGCGCATCATGACCACGATTGGCGCGCAGCTGGGCGCCATGATCCAGAACTCGAACCTGCTCAATCGCGTGCAGAACTTCGCCGCCGAGCTGAACGATCGCGTGCAGGAGCGCACCGTCGAGCTGCAAATCGAGCGCGACCGCATGGCGACGATGCTGCAAAGTGAACGCGAAGAAGCCGAGAAGAACAGCGCCATCCTGGAAGGTATCGCGGACGGCGTGCTGCTGTGCGATGCCGACGGCGTGGCCATCCTGATGAACACAGCCGCCGAGCGCATCCTGGAGCTGCCGCGTGCCGCCGTCATCGGCCATCCGCTGGCCGAATTCAGCGAAGGGCCGCAGTCCGCCTGGGTGAGCGCCATCTCCAATTACGTGCTGAATCCGCCGCGTGCTGCCGCTGGCCGCCTCGTGGAAGACTTCGTGGCTGACAGGCTGGACATCGGGCGGCGCATCGTCAACATCCGCGCCTCGGCGGTGTTCAACGGCGACCAGTTCCTGGGGACCGTGTCGCTGTTCCGCGATGTGACCAAAGATGTCGAAGTCGACCGCATGAAGTCGGAATTCATCTCCAACGTGTCGCACGAGCTGCGCACGCCAATGACGAGCATCAAGGGCTATGCCGACCTGCTGCTGATGGGCGGCGGCGGCAGCGTCACGCCCGATCAGGAGCGCTTCCTGCAAACCATCAAGAGCAATGCCGATCGCCTGGCCGAGCTGGTGAACGACCTGCTGAATATCTCTAAAATCGATGCCGGCTCCGAGCAACTCGTGCTGACCAGGGTGGATGTGCGCGAGATGGTGGAACAGGCCGTCTCGTTCAATCAGGGGCGCGTGGAGTTCGAGCGCAAGCACCTGACCGTGACGACCACCTTTGCCGACGACCTGCCGCTGGTCAATGCCGACCGCCTGAAGATGATGCAGATTGTCAGCAACGTGATCGACAACGCCTTTAACTATACGTATCCCAACGGCCACGTGAGCATAGACGCCCGCTATGAGGCCGCGCGCGCCGGCGTGCTGATTACCGTGCAGGACGATGGCATCGGCATCGCCGAGGAATTCAAGTCGCGCATCTGGAATCGCTTTGAACGCTATGATGCCCATGCGCTGGTGCTGGATGTCGCCGGGACCGGCCTGGGCCTGTCGATCGTCAAGCACATGGTCGACCTGCATCACGGCGAAGTGTGGTTTGACAGCGAACCCGGCAAAGGCTCGACGTTCTACATCCTCATTCCCGTGGATGGCCCGGACGTCGGCCTGATTCCGTCGCGTGGGGAACCTTCTATGACAACACAGGAGAGCTAAATGGCGCGTATTCTGGTGGCAGAGGATGAACGCGACATCCGCGAGCTGATCAACTTTACGCTGATGTTCGCCGGCCACACCGTCACGCTGGCGGCCAATGGCGAAGAAGCCGTGCAGAAGGTGACCGAGGCCAATCCGCACCTCATCATGATGGATGTGCGCATGCCCAAAATGACCGGCTACGAGGCCTGCAAGGCTATTCGCGCCATGGAGCCGTTCAAGGAAGTGCCGGTCGTCTTTCTGACCGCCAAAGGCCAGGACGAAGAAGTGGACATGGGCCGTGATGCCGGCGCGACTGCCTATATCCTGAAGCCGTTTTCGCCCGATGACCTGACGCGTCGGCTGGCGGAGCTGCTGAAAGAAGCAGGGGTTGAAGGTGGCTGATGTGTTCGGCAAAGGCGTGGCACAGCCATGACTGCAATTACGTTTGACGGGGACCTGGTCCATTACGAAGCAGTTGGCCGTGGGCGCCCGGTGATTTTGCTGCACGGCATGCTGGGATCGTGGCGCACGTGGATGACCACCTTCACCACGCTGATGCCCAGTTTTCGCCTGTATGCCATCGATATGTATGGCTTTGGCGACAGCACCAAGAAGCCCGATAAATATACGCTGGAGCACCAGATCGCGCTGGTGGAAGACTTCATGCGCGAGATGGGCCTGGCCAAAGCCGCGTTCGTCGGCCACGACCTTGGCGCGATTGTGGCGGCCGAGTATGCCCGCCGCTATCCGGACCGTGCCCCGCGCCTGGTGCTCATCAGCGCGCCGTTGTTCGACCCGGGCGACCTGGAACACCGCGTGCCTGCGCGCCGTGTCCTGGAAGCACGCCCGGCTGTGCCCGCCCCCGCCAGCAGCGATTTCAACGCGCCGACGGTCATGAGCCCCAGCAGCAGCATGCGCAAAATGCTGGCCGAAGCGATGGTGCAGCGCCAGAAAGTATCGGGCACGGGCGCGCCCGCCCCGGCAGCACCTGCCCCAAAGCCGGTGCCGATCGAGATTCCTGCGTCGAGGCCGGTCTATCCGACGATCAATCCGCTGAAAGAGCTGGTCGCGGGCGGCCTGGAGCCGCTGCTGGCGCGCTGCTTTCGCCGTGGCGAGCCGGACTTCGAGAAGGTCGGCCTGGAAGTGGCCCGCTGCGATCCGGCGGCCGTGACCGGCATGGTCGCCAATTTTGACGCTGGCTCGATGCTGGATACGTTTCGCCTGCTGCCGATGCCGACAGTCTTCATCCACGGCACCGAAGACAGCGTGATTCCGCCGCCCAACGAGTCCACGCTGCAATATCTGACGGCCGACAAGGAACAGCTTGTGCTGCCGCTGCTGCTGCCCAATGTGCGCCACTTCCCGATGATGGAGGATGTGCGCTTCAGCAATCTGGTCAAAGACTGCCTGGAAGCGCCGGATATCAGCAAGATTGCCGTGAAAGAACGCTGGGTGCGCCGCACCCGTTAGCCGGGCTGCGCGCATATCGCATGTTTCTCCTGTCTGAAGGCTTTTCCCTGTGACTGACCCACTCCACAGCCCCGCCCCGCTGGCCCTGGTCTTTGCCAATGGCGACTTCAACGACGGCCCGATGGTGCGCCGGGTGCTCGACCATCTGCCGGGCGACTATCGCGTGATCGCCGCGGATGGCGGCGCACGCCACGCGCTGGCGCTGGGCATGCACATCGACGCCGTGGTGGGCGATATGGACAGCATCGCGCCGGAAGTGCTGGTGTCGCTGGAAATCAATGGGGCCGAGATCCATCGCTATTCGCGCGAAAAAGATGAAACCGACCTGGAGCTGGCGCTGGCCGTCGCCGCGTCTGAAGAAGCGGGGCGCATCGTCGTCATCGGCGCGATTGGAAGCCGCCTGGACCAGACGCTGAGCAATGTCTATCTGCTGGCGCTGCCGGCGCTGGCGGGCATTCCGGTGCGGCTGGTGTCTGGTAATCAGCGGGCATGGCTGCTTCAGCCGGGGACGCATATCATCCACGGCGAAGCGGGCGATACCGTGTCGCTGCTGCCGCTGGGTGGCGACGCCGGGGATATCCACACAGACGGGCTATACTATCCGCTGCGCGGCGAGACCCTGCGCTTCGGGCCCGCGCGCGGCGTCAGCAATGTCATGCTGGCGGACACCGCTACGGTGCGCCTGGCCACAGGCATGCTGATGGTCGTGCATACCGCTGGCGAGGCCTGAGCGCAATTTTTACAGACTGACCCTTTATTTACGCCTGATGCAGGATAATACACGATGCAAGTCATTAAAAAAGATGCTTACGGGACCGTGAAATGGCAGTACCAGGCCGAGCCGGTGCAGTGGGGCGACACATGGCTGCTGCTGCAAGCCTATTTCGACATCGACGACCGCGATGACGGCTATTTCCTGTGGCAGAAGGGCGACCTGTTCTACGAGTGGTATTTCACCGACCGCTGGTACAACATCAACAAGATTCACGACCGGCACACGGGCGAGGTGCGCGGCTGGTACGTGAATATCACGCGGCCATCGCGCTGGGATGCCCAGACGCTGGAATGGGAAGACCTGGAGCTGGATATTTTCGTTTATCCCGATGGCGACCTGATCCTGAAGGATGAGGAAGCCTTCAACGCGCTGCGCATCAGCGCCGAAGAACACGACCTGGCCATCGCGGCGATGAACGAGATTTTCACGATGGCCATGCAGGGCATCGCCCCGTTCGACCGCTAGTCACACGCGGCGTTACGGCGCGGTGATGATCTGCCACTGGTCGCCTTCGGGCAGCAGCTGCAACACCGACGCATCGGCGCTGGCGATATACAGCGTGGTATCGCCACCCGCGCTGTTGACCGACTGAATGAATCCTTCGAAATTGGAATCGGGCGTAATGGCCAGCCCCAGCCGCCCGCGAATGGTGTCATTGCCACGCCACACAAAGCCGAGCTGGCGCACCGGCTGATAGAAGCCCTGCGGCGGCACGAAACTCGGCTCGCTTTCCAGGTCGGTAGCTGGGTTGAAGCGGTTCTCCACCACGATCCAGGCGGGCGCAAAGCCGTCGTTGATCAGCGCGTAAATCAGATTGGTTTCCACCACATACACCATGCGGCCGCGCTCAAACGACTGCTCGATGATCTGCGTCTCGCGGGCGGGGCCAGCCGGGCAGTCGGACGGCGGCGGCTGGAAGAACCAGGCATCCGGGCACAGGATGGGGATGCTGAGCACCTGTTCGGTCGTCAGCGCGCCGTCACCCACCGTGAGCAGGAAATCCACGCTGGTGCGGTCGCTGCGGCGGGTGGTCACGGTCAGGCTGCCATCCGGCTCCACGCGATACAACTGGTTGCGCACGCCGCGCTCCAGCCGGTAAATATTGGCGCTGGTGGTGTTGCGCGTGGACCAGTACAGCGTGACGCTGTCGCCGGGCGCGATCGAAAGCACATCGGTGGTGAAGAATTCGATGCGCGGGGCATTCGGGTTGGTCACGCTGGAGCCGCTCACATTGGCGACGGCGGTCGCGGGCTGGCCGAACAGCGGCGTGGGCGAAGGCCCGCCCGTGGGCGTCATCGGCAGGCTGGTGGGCAGCGGGCTGGGCGTGGCATCGCGCCCCGGCGTGCGGGTGGGCGCGGGCGTGCTTGATGCGGTCGCGGTCGGCTGAGCTGTGGGCACGATGGGCAGCGCGGCCGCCCCGCAGGCCGACAACGCGGCAGCACATAAGAGGGCAATCGTCATCATCAGCGCGGCGCGCTGGAACAGGCTGGGCATGCGGATTGCGTGGGTCACGTGGTCTGGCCTCTGGATGCGACACGATGGATGACACGCCTACCAGTGTAACCAATTTTACGATTGCGTCACGCTGAATCGGGAAGCCGGGCCTGTTTCAGCGCACAAAAAGCCCCTGTGCATGCGTGTGCACAGGGGCGATGACGGTCAGGATGCCGCGCTGTTAGGCGGGCGTTTTAGCGGGGCGCGACCGGAATCGCGCTCTGGAAGGCGGCGCACAGGGCCGGGTTGGTGGCCGCGTACAGGTAGAACAGATTCTCGCCATCGACGGTGAAGGTGCCATTGTTGGAGCAGATCTGCACCGCGTCGGCGGACTGGGCGCTGAAGCCCTGCACCTGCTGCGCCGCGCACGGCAGGAAATTATTCACGATGCGGTCGCCATTGATAACGGCCATCGCGCCGAAGTTCGGCAGCGCGCCATTCAGGATGGCAGTGGCCGCATCCGCCTGCACGTACACGCGCGCGGCCGCAGCGCCAACGCTGTTATAGCACTCGATCAGCCCGTCCACCCCGGCAATCACACCCGCCAGCAGCGGATCCAGCGTGAGGGCGGCCGCGCCTGTGCCCACCGTCGCCAGCGCATCGGTGATGTTGCTGGCCTCAGTGACCGTAAAGCCGGCAATATTGGGCAGGAACCGCTGCGCCGCAGACGCATCGCCGCTGGTATCGCCGGTGGTGGGCACGGCACCGCCCAGGTCGCCCAGGTTGCAGGCCGCCAGGACCCAGATGCACAGGCCGGCCATCATCGTCAGGGAAAGCGTACGCAGTTTCATTGAATTTCTCCCGAAAGCAGCATCACAATACCCACCCATTATACTGCCTTCGGCGATTACGCAGCGCCACCGGCGGGTGAACGCCCTGTATTTCGGGGGTACGCTTCGCTGTTCAGGCGCGCGCTCCTGTGCGCACCAGCACGGCGACGATGTTGTCATGCAGGGGGCCGTTGCTGGCCACCACTTCGACGCCGTTATACAGCGCATCGCTGACCGCGCCGACATAATCGGTCACGGTGCCGCCGGCCTCGGTCACCACCAGCAGGCCGGCCATCACGTCCCACGCGTTCATGCTGCCTTCCCAGTAGCCTTCCAGACGGCCGCAGGCCACCGAGCACAGGTCAAGCGCGGCCGAGCCAAAACGGCGCAGGTCGCGGCATTCGGCCAGCATCGCCGTCCACTGCTTCATATTGCGAATCTCGTGCGTGTCGCGGTTATAGCTGAAGCCGCTGGCCAGCACGGCGCGGTCAAGCGAGCGGGCACTGCTGACCTGGATCGGGCGGCCGTTCATGGTGGCCCCGTGGCCCAGCGCCGCGCTGAACATCTCGTTGTAGACCGGGTTATACACCGCGCCCACCAGCGGGCGATTCGTCGCGGCATCGGCCAGCGCGATGCTGATGCTGAAGTAGGGCAGGTTATTCGAGAAATTGGTCGTGCCGTCAATCGGGTCAATCACCCACACGTAGCGCCCGCCCTCCACATCGAATCCACCTTTTTCCTCGCTCTGCACGCCAAAATTGGGCGTGTGTTTGCGAAACTCGGACAGCAGGATTTCCTCGCTGGCCTGGTCGCCCTCGGTGACGACATCGCGGATGCTGGATTTTTCCGTCTCGGTGTGCGGGCGCTCGTAATGGCTGAGCACCACGGCCCCGGCAATGCGTGCGAAGCGTTCGGTCAGCAGGCGCAGCGAAGGCAGGTCGAGTTCATGCGATGTCATGGCGGTGGGGTTCCTGTTGGCTGGATGAAAACTGTCCCAATCATAACTGTTCAGGGCGCACAGGTGTTACAGTAGTGCGCCAAATGGACTTATCCTGAAACGAAAGAGACGAGCTATGCCAGCGACAGGCCTGTACTTTGAAGATTACGAAATTGGCGGCAAATTTGTCACGCGCGGGCGGACGATCACCGAAGCCGACATCGTCAGCTTTGCCGGCCTGACGGGCGACTACAACCCGATGCACACCGATGCCGAATATATGAAGTCGCACCCGTTTGGCCAGCGCATCGCGCACGGCATGCTGTCGCTCAGCTATGCGGTCGGACAGGCCTATCAGCTCGGCTTCATGGAAGGGACCGTGATCGCCTTCCGCGGGCTGGAGATGAAGTTCAGCCTGCCCGTGCTGATTGGCGACACCACCCACGTGGAATTATCCGTGGCCGAGAAGAAAGAGGCAGCCCGGCTGGGCGGCGGCACGGTCGTCATCGATGTGAAGATCATCAATCAGCATGGCAAAACCGTGCAGAGCGGCCAGTGGACTGTGCTGGTGATGAGCCGCCCGAAAGCGGAATAAAGGGGTTGGGCGGAAAATTATATCGCCGGGCGCGTCGCGACGCGCCCCTACAACAGCTGGCCTTTCAGTTCACCAAAAACCGCCGTGACACCGAATATCCCGCGTATTTGTTGCCGATTCACGGGGTTGGGGGCGTAGGGGCGCGTCGCGACGCGCCCGCCTGAATAACCGAAGAACCCGGTTTTCGGACCTGCGGGGTGAGGCTACTCACGCATTCTTCCCGGCCAGCATCCGCGAGACCTTGCTGGCCGTGCCGACCACCGACTTGCGCGGGTCGGCCAGAAAACGCTCCAGATGCGGCAGCAGCCACGCCTTGACAGTTGCGTCAGACCGGGCCCAGTGGCCGAGCGCCGTCAGCGACTGATTGACGACGATCCAGTCATCGGATTCGGTCAGGTTGCGCTGCACCACGGCGATGGCGCCAGCCCGCTGCTGCGGCGTGAGCAGCCCGTCCAGCTCATGAAAGATCTGCGCCAGCGTCCAGCGCGTGGAGGCCTGGTCGATGCGCGCTATTTCTGCGATGAAGCGGTCGATGTAGGGCAGCAACCAGTCGGGATGTTCACGCGAGATACGCTTGAACGCGTTTGATACGCGCAGGCGCACGACCTCATCGCTGGAAAAGTAGCACTGGTACAACTGCTCCAGCTCGGCCGGATTCGCCCGGATGATGTCCACAACTTCCAGCGTGCGCCCCAGCGAATTGGGGTGGCCACCCATCAGCATCCGCTCAAACGGTTCCATACAATGCGTCCCCCTTTCAGTCATGCCGTGAAACTAAAAACGGGCAGACAGTATCGTCGGCCCGTTTGCTCTGTTGACCAGTGACTACATCGTCAGGCGCTGGCTTTGGACTTCGTCCAGCGCGGCGATCGTGTCCTGAAGCTGATTGACCTCGTCCTTGATTTCCAGACGCAGACGCTGTGCCCGTGAGCTGTCCACTTCTTTGGTGCCGATCAGCGACATCTGCGCGTAAATCGTGCCCAGCGAGCTGAGCGTGCTGTCGAGCTGGATTTCAGCGCGCTTGACCGAGCTGGTCGTCGCTTCCAGGTTCGCCAGTTGCAGCTCAAGCTGACGAAGCTGGTCTTCCAGGTCGCGGCGCACGGCATCATCGCGCTCAATTTTCAGGCGCTGCTTGACCTTTTCGATCTGCTGGGGCACAGCACGGCGGTCGCGCTCCACCAGCTCGTTCTTCTCGAACGCATCGATGTGCAGCGCCAGGTCGTACATCTGGCCGATCCAGTCATCGACATCGCTGACGGTGCTGTTCAGGCCGGCGCGCATCGCCCCGCCGTGGCGCGTTGCCAGCGTGGCCATATTCTTGCGGTATTCGATGGCGTCAGACAGGCGCTGGCGCGAGACGTTGCTGCGGATGCGGCTGACGTCATAGCGCCCTTCGAATTCGCGCGCCACGGCCTGCTCATTGGCTGCCGGGTCGCTCACCAGCGCGGCAATCAGCGCGATTTCTGCCGCGCCACCCGCCACCAGCCAGAACCACGGCTGCCAGAAGTCAAACGGCTGCGGCACAAAGGCGAACAGCACGCCGGTGATCGCCACGGTGATCAGCGACTGCCAGCTGAAGATGGCATTGCGTAAGATGGCGCCCAGGGCACGGCGTCGGGTGGAATCTGAATTGCTCATAAGCTCGCGTTTCTCAAGAGTGCAACATACTGATGTATACGCAAAACGAGACGCAGAAGTTCCCGGCCAGCGCAGGGCGGGGCGGAATCAGCGGCCGCGTCATGCAGGTGTTTCCAATGGCATTTTCCCGTCAAGGGGCGTGGCATATGACCTGCCATGCCCCCTGACGTGGCCGTTTAGCTGCCCGACTGACCGGACGCGCTGCTGCTGCTTTCGCTGCCCGATGCGGCTGCTGTGCCACCGCCCTGTGCGCCCAGCAAACGGCGACGGCGCTCGTCCAGCTGGCGTTCGACCTCACCAGAGCGCACAGCGTCGTTGATCTGCTCGCTCAGGTTCTGGGTCGCCATCTCCAGGCGGGCATCTTCGTTGTCCAGGCGCTGGCGAATCGACTCGGCCAGCCCGCTGATGTCCTTGTCGCTCTGCGAGGCCAGGCTGTCCAGCGACTTGATCGTCTTGTTAGTCAGCTTCTTGGCTTCGGCCAGCTCGATCAGCGAGCGCAGGTGTTCGCGTTCCTGGCGGATGCTGGTCAGGCGGGCTTCCAGCTTCATGCGCATATCCAGCATGAGCTGATACTGCTTCTCCTGCGACTGCCACTGCTCGAAATATTCCTGGGCCAGCTGCTGCTTGCTGTTCAGCTCGGTCTGCGCGGCGGCCGCCAGATCGTCCTTGCCTTTCAGCACCAGCGTGTCGATATCGCGGTCCATCTTCTCGGCGGCGCTGGCAAATTCCTCATACTTGCGCTTCAGCGTGCGGACGGTGCCGCCCACCTGCGCGGTCGATCCCTCCAGCTCTTTCAGGTCATTCTGCGCCTGGCGGATGTATTCATCCATCACCGCCACTGAATTGGACTGCAACGCGTTGTCGACCATCGCGTGCATGTTGGCGCTGATCAGGGTGTTGATTTTCTCAAACAGCGAAGGCATGAGGACTCTCTCCTGGATCGTCGATATTAATTGTCAGTATAACGTACAGTCGGGCTAAAAAGTTACAAGTTGCCTGCGGAATCCCTGCGCTCGGCGGGTATCGCGGCCCAAAATGCCTCCAGCGCCCCACTAATTTATCAACGTCCCATGAATTTTTCAGAAACGTGCATGCATATCATCTCATATGCCATTAGAATAATGGTCACACAAGTCCGCATTCCATTTTCTGGCCGCTGCGTGACAGCACACCATCGCCGCCATTCTCCTGCATCGGTCGATGCATTCTGACAGCAAAGAAGGCAGGCGCTTTGAAAGGCACCGATTTCATGAAATCCAGCCGTTTCACTCCCACACTCTCAAAATTTATCGCCGCCGCCAGCGCCAGCCTGATGATCGGCACACTGGCCCTGGTGGCGTCACTGGCGGACCAGCCTGCTGAAGCCCAGCAGCCGCCCGGGCAGAACTTCTGCTCGGACTTCATCCTGCAGGCGCTGGAAACGCTGGACGACAACTGCAACGCCATGGACCGCAACAGCGCCTGCTATGGCAACTTCCGCGTGGGCGCCACCTTCCTGGAAGAAGTGGAAGATGGCTATTTCAGCCGCCCGGCCGACCGCGCCGATCTGGTGCAGCTCCAGAGCATTTCGACCGACCCGCTGGACCCCGATGCCGAGGAATGGGGCATCGCGCTCATCAACGCGCAGGCCAATCTGCCCGGCTCACTGCCCGGACAGGCCGTGACCTTCCTGCTGATGGGCGACGCCACCGTTGTCAACGCGGTCTCGCCTGAGCAGGCCGCCCTGCCGTTTGACCCGATTGAAGTGACCACCAGCGCGCAGACCGCTATCCGCACGCAACCGGAAGCCAACGCCAACCTGGCCGGTTCAGCGCCGCAGGGTGCCGTGCTGGGCGCCGATGCCACCGACGGCACCGGCCTGTGGATCCGCGCGTTTTATCAGGACCCGGCGGATGCAGAATCCCCCGCTGTTGGTGGCTGGGTGCTGCGCAGCAGCCTGGTCGCTTTCGACGCCAGCATCCTGCCCGCGGTGAACGCCGAAACGCGCACCCCCATGCAGTCGTTCATCTTCCGCACCGGCCTGGGCCGCCCCGTCTGCGACCAGGCGCCCAACCAGGTGATCGTGCAGGGGCCCACCAATACCCAGGTGAACCTGAACGTGAACGGCGCTGATATCGTCGTCGGCTCCACCGTCGGCCTGCAAAGCGTGCAGGGTGCGCCGCAGGATATCCTTGACGAGCTGGACCTGCCCGACGACATCATCGAACAACTGACACAGGGTGGCGGCGGGGAAGCAACCCAGGAAGCTGGAAACGGCGACCCGAACAGCGAATGCGCCGTGATGCAGCTCACCGTCATCAATGGTGAAGTGCTGCTGAACGAGGACGAGCTGGTGCTGCCCGAAGGCAACAAGGCCTTCGCCGTGAGCTGCGGCCTGCCGCCGACCAATGACAGCAGCGATCCTGAATCCACGGAAGAACCCGGCAACCTGGTCGAGGAGCTGCTGAACCAGCAGTTCGCCAGCGAGTGGGGCGCCCCGCGTCCGCTGACCGAGGAAGAGCTGAACGCGCTGCTGCCGCTGGAGAACCTGACCACCGATAACATCAATTACGAAATCGACATCCCGGATGTGAACGATGTGACGCCGGCCTTCACCAATACGCCGACGTTTACGCCCACCTTCCGCCCGGTCACCAGCACGCCGACCGCGCTGCCCACCGGCACGCCCACGGGCACACCGCTGCCCCCGGCCACGGCCGTCCCGCCACCCGCCAATGTCGGCCAGCCCGCGCAGGGCACCAATGTAGTGGGCGGCGGCCAGGTCGCGATCGTCGGCCAGCCGTTCCCGAATCCGTTCAGCGTAACGGTGCTGGACCCGTATGGCACACCTGTCGTCGGCACGGCCGTCACCTTCACCGCGCCTACTGGCGGCGCCACCGGTACGTTCGCGGCCACGGGCACTAATTCGCAGACGGTGGTGACCAACGGCAGCGGCACCGCGACGACCTCATCGTTCACGCCCAACACCGTGTCTGGACAGTACGCGGTCATCGCCACAGCGCCCAGCACGGTCGCCAGCGCGCCATCAGCGGACACCCTGGCCAAGCGCCCGTCCTTCCAGACGCGCGTGGTCGCGACTTTCAGCGTGGCCAATGCTGCTGGCGAGGCCATGGGTATCGAGGTGATCAGCGGCAGCGGCCAAAGCGTCGGAATCGGCGAGAATTATCCTAATCCGCTGGTCGCCCGCGTGGTGGATGAGTTTGGCAATGGCGTCGCTGGCGTGAATGTCACCTTCCTCATCGATTACTATGCGCCGATCCTGTTCGATCCTGAAAACAGCGAAGTTGATATCGTCACCGATGCCAATGGCTATGCGACAACGCCCTTGCTGTACAACTACTCTCAATCGGGCGGGCAGTATACGGTGTACGCCTACCCCAGCGGGCTGGAGGACTCAGCGTTCTTCAACCTGAACATCATTGAGCCGCCCACAGCGACCTTCACGCCTACCCTGATCCCCACCGCGACGCTGACGCCGGTACCCGGTGTCGGCTCTGGCAGCGTAACCAGCGGCGATGGCCAGGCGCTGACGATCAATCAGACGGGCAGCGGCATCACGATACAGATTCTCGACACCAACAGCCAGCCGATGGATGGCGTGTCGATCGTGATGAGCATCTCCGGCGCCGAATTCCTCGTCGGGCAGGGTGGTTCCCCCACCTGGTCGGGCACGACCTCTGGCGGCGGATTCGCGACCTCTGACCCGGTGCAGGCCACCTGCGCCGCCGGCAGCTACAACGTCGGCATCACGGCCAACGGACTCTCCGTCAGCGGCGCAAGTGGCACCGTCTCGCCAGGCGCTGTGGAAAGCATCCAGGTTACCAGCGGCGATAATCAGTCAATCGGGCCGGGCCAGCCGTTCCCGACCGAGCTGAGGGCACGCGTCACTGATTCGTGCAATAATCCGGTCCCCGGCGTTTCCATTTCGTTCACAGGTCCGGCATTGAGTGGGGCTGCGATTGACTTTGGTGGCAGCAATGTCGCCAGCGGCAGTTCAGACGGCAGCGGTGAATTTGGCGCTTTCGGCACGGCCACCAACATCGACGGCACCTTCCAGGTGACGGCATCGGCCAATGGCGGGAACCCGTCATCAGTCCTGTTCCTGACGATTCAATCGCTGGCGCTGAATGTGACCTCGCTGGCAGACAGCGGGCCGGGCACGCTGCGCGATATCATGGCAGCGGCCCCACCGGACAGCACCATCACCTTTGGCGTGACCGGCACCATTGCTGTTTCGTCGCCGCTGAGCATCGAAAAAAACGTCTCCTTTGATGGGCCGGGAGCAGGCAGCCTGACCATCAGCGGCGGCGGCGGCACACGCGTATTCATCAATAACGGCTATACCGTGTCGATGGACGGCCTGACCATCAGCAATGGGAGTGCAGGCGATGGCGCCGGGGTGTATAACGCCGGCGGTATGACCCTGACCGACATGGTCTTTTCGGGAAACGCGGTGAGCCTGACAGGGGGTGCCATTTATAACTCCGGGTCGCTCACGGTGTCCAATTCGACCTTCAGCGGCAACAGCGCAGGCGTGGATGGCAGCGCGATTCACAGCAATACCAACGCCACGATTCTCATTGCCACCTCCACTTTCACCGGAAACACCGGGCAAGCCGTCAGCCTCCTCAACGGAGGCACAATTTCAAGCTCCAGCTTCATCAGCAATACAGGGCGCGCCGTCGGCATCAGCGGCGCGCCTGCTGTTACCCTGCTGGGTGTCACCTTTCAGGGCAATTCCGCTTCGCCGTGGGACGGTGGCGCGGTCTATATTGGCGCTGGTTCGACAGCCAATGTCACCAACAGCATTTTCCTCAACAATTTCACCAATGTCACCAGCGAGACCTGCTGCGCCAAAGGCGGAGCAATCTTTGTGGAAGGCACGCTGACGGCGACCGGGACAGAGTTTGTCGGCAATACGGCAGGCAGCAGCGCGGGCGCAGTGCAGGGCTGGATCAATGCCACGATCAACATCACGAACAGCTGCATCACCGGAAACAGCGATGGCTCAAATGTCGCCATCAGCAGCGCCAGCTCGACCACGGCCAACCTGCAATTTAACTGGTGGGGAGATCCGGGCGGCGCGGGAGCCAACGGTGTCAATGGCGCGTCGGGCAACGTCAACACAGCCTCGCCGCTGGCCAGCGCTCCGGTCACCTGCTAGGCGACGATCAGGCGCACTTCGCAGTTCCCTCGCACAACCTCATGTATCATGCAGCGATAATCGGCTCGCCAGCAATCACCGGCAGCAGGGCGGCCTCGATTTGCGCCAGCGTCTCGGCGCGCACCAGCCGGTCGCGCAGCTTGGCCGAGCCGGGAATCCCCAGGTGATACTTGGTGATCTGGCCGCGCAGCTCGCGCACATAGACCGTCTCGCTCATCAGCCCGCGTTCGATCGTCATACGGGCATGGCGCAGCGCAATCGCGGCGCGTTCGGCGGCAGTCGGAGCCGGCAGATGCTCGCCCGTCGTCAGGTAATGCCACATCTGGGCAAACACCCACGGCGCGCCCAGCGCGGCCCGCCCGATCATCACGCCATCGCAGCCGGTCTCGGCAAACATGCGCGCCGCGTCTTCCGGCGTATCGACATCGCCATTGCCAATCACAGGAATCTTCACAGCGTCCTTCACCTGGCGGATGATGTCCCAGTTGGCCTTGCCGGTGAAGCCCTGTTCGGCGGTGCGCCCATGCACGGCAATCGCCTGCACGCCGGATTGCTCGGCAGCTTTGGCAAACGGCACCGCGGTCAGGTTATTCGCATCCCAGCCGGCGCGCACCTTCACCGTGACCGGCACATTGACCGCGCGGATGACCGCTTCCACCACGGCGGTCGCCGTGCACACATCGCCAATTTCCTTCAGCATCGCCGCGCCAGCGCCCTGCTTGGCCACTTTCGGCACCCAGCAGCCCATATTGATGTCGATGATATCGGCGCCGGCATCGGCAACCACGCGGGCAGCCTCGGCCATCACGTCCGGGTCTGCACCAAATAGCTGCACGGCGAACGGGCTTTCGTCCTCCACCCAGTCAAACATGGCGTAGGTTTTCTGGCTTTTGTAGTGGATGGCCTGGCTGGAAATCAGCTCGGTGCACACCAGGCCGCAGCCGCCCAGCTCGCGCGCCAGCGCACGGAAGGCATAGTTGGTCTGGCCGGCCATCGGGGCCAGCGTGAGCGGGGTGGTGACGGGAATTCCGCCAATAGAAAAGGGCCCGGGGGCAGCCTGCATCGCTAATAACCTGAAATGTGTGTGGGCAATTCACGCATTATCGCGGCTGGGCCGTGCGCTTGTCAACCGAAAGTCAGACAGCCCGTCAGGGTTATTCCCGGTCAGAACTGCGCGGCTGCCGCGGCGGCGCGGGAAAACGGGGCATCCGGCGCCGGGGCGACCTCCGCCGGCAGCAGGAAAGCGAAGACCGCGCCAGAGCCAGCCTCGCCCTCCACCCAGATGCGGCCGCCGTGCGCTTCCACGGCCAACCGGCAGAAGGCCAGCCCCAGCCCGACGCCCTCGCGTGAGCCGCTGCCACGGATGCGATAATACTTGTCGAACACGGCGTCGCGCAGATGCGGCGGAATGCCGGGTCCGCTGTCGGTCACAGCCAGGCGGATGCCCTGCCCGTCGGCCTGCGCGCTCACGGTGATGGTGCCGCCCGCCGGCGTGTACTTGATCGCGTTTTCGATCAGGTTGATCAGCACGCGCTGCACGATTTCACCATCGATGCGCGCACGCGGCAGGCTGGGATCCACCTGCGCGACGAGCGTCTGCGCGGCATCGGTCGCGGCGGCACTGACGATCTGGAAAGCGCCCTGCACGACGGCCTCCAGCGAGACAGGACGCCGGTTCAGCGACAGGCCGTTGTTCTCCAGCTTGCCCATGTCAAGCAGCGTCTTGATCATGCGGCTGACCTGGCGGATGGCGCGCGTGCCCGCCGCGACATATTCGCCCGCCTGCGGCACTGCATCCGGCGGAATCAAGCGATCGAGCACGGCAAAGGTCGTCTGCACATGCTGAAGCGGTGCGCGCATGTCGTGGTAGGTCATCGCCACCAGATCGCGCTGAAGCTGTTGTTTCTGCGCGTCCTGCTGGGCCTGCGAGTCGCGCGCGAGAGCAGCCAGCAGCGCCTTCTCAACCACTGCGGCGCCGTCCGTCAGCGCGTGAAGCTGGGCCTTGTCGAAGGCTGTGCGCGGGTCATGGGCGACGGCAATCATGCCCAGCGGCGTATCCTGATCGCGCAGCACCACAGCGGCATTGGTGCCATCACGCCCGACCACGGCATGCGTGCCCGCCAGCGCCCTGGTCATCACGCCCTGAACCAGCAGCGCCTCCCACACCTGGCGCTGTTCGGGCGACATGGCCTCACCAGCGACGACGACATCGGCGGGCTGGCCGTGCGCGTCAAAGCGCACCACAAACACAAAGTGCGTCTGGAAAGCCTCGGAAAAAGCATCCGCGGCCGACGCCAGCACGTCGCCAGCTGGCCGCGTGTCGCCAATACAGGACAGTGCCAGCCGGTACACCCAGTCGGGAATGTGTCGTTGTGGGGTGGGCATCAGTCGCTGTCCTGTTCACGGGCCATCGCGCCCGCTGTCTGTCACGTCACTTGTTTACGACTTTCATATATTGAGATTGTATTGTCAACAGCAGGATATGGCAACAGGTCATTCATTCAATACTCATGTCATCAAAAATCTAATGCTGAGGGAAAGAATCGCGCATGACCGCTGCTTTTTCACTCAAATACGCCTTGCATACCAGTATAAAAGATAAATAAAGAATTTATACATTAACATTATATCAAGCATTACGCGATTTGGATTAACGTTCTGCCAGCGCCCGCACGGGCATGGTCTTCAGGCACGTCCTGAAATTCTGGTATACTGGCTGGCATGATACTGAACTGGAAATCCCCCGTGAGAATCCTGCTGATTGTGGTTGCGCTGCTGGCGTGTGTCTTTTCCGGAGCGGCTCAGCCTGATGAACCCGTGACCGGACAGACCTATCAGACCACCAATCTGCGCATCGCCCCGGACACGCGCTTTGAGATTGTCGGGCAGGTGGGCAGCGGCGTGGTCGTGACGCTGGTGGGCATCGACGAAACGCGGCGCTGGCTGCTGGTCGAGACCGACGCCGGGCTGTCTGGCTGGACGCTGGCCTATACGCTGATTGTCGATGTCGCGCTGGAGACGCTGCCGGTTGTCTCGGAAAGCGAAGCGCCGGCCGACCCGGATGGCGATGTGCTGGTGACGGCATACGGCCGCGTGAATGTGCGCTCTGCGCCGGATATCACCGCTGAAACGCTGTTCCAGATCGACACCGGCACGACCGCGCTGGCGATTGCCCGCTGCTGTGATACCAATGACTGGCTGCTTATCCGCCTGAGCACGACGGCCGCCGAGCCACTGCCCGAAGCCACCCCGGAAGCCGATGAGGCCGACGTGCTGGTGGGTGTGCTGGAAGGCTGGGTGGCGTATTTCACCGTGGAAGTAACCGGCGCGGTGGATGACCTGCCGCTGCTGGTGCCCGGCGAGGCCGATCCTGAAGACCTGGTGCCGCCGTCGGATTATGCGCGGTCGCGCTTCAATGCCCGTGTGCGCCCCGCCCCCACGCTGGAATCCGATACGCTGGTGATCGTGCCGTTTGCCACGCTGGTGCAGGTGCTGGGCCGCGATGATACGGGCGGCTGGCTGTATGTGGCCTACGACGGCATCAGCGGCTGGGTCAGCGCCCCGCTGATCGAGCTGACGGCGGCGCAGATCAGCGCGCTGGATGTGATTCAGGAATAGCGCACAGCAAAAACGCGACACCTCAGGCGTCGCGTTTCAGGATAATCCCGGTTGCAGAGAACTATTCCTCGCGTTTTGGCTCTGGCGTCTGCACGCCCAGCGCCGTCTTGAGCTCTTCCAGCGTGGTGGCTTTGTTCCCCTCGCGGGTGAGGCTGCTAGTATGCAGCTCCAGCGTCGGCGGGGCAGACGCATCCGGCTGTTCAATCGGGCTGTAGAACTGCATTAAAGCGCCGCGCACGCGGGTTTCCACGCGCTCCAGCACATGGGGCAGGCGCTCGGCCTGCGTGAACACGATCAGCTCGTCAGAACCGGCGTGGCCGATGACATCTTCTGGCGTGCCGTGCTCGCGCAGGGCATTCTTCAGCAGCATGGCGACCGCGCGCATCATCTCGTCAGCGGCAATAAAGCCCATGCGTTCGCGCAGTTTGTCCAGCCCCTGCACATGCACGCGCAGCAGCGCCCACGGCATGTCGCTGAACAGCAGCGATTGCAGGCGCTGGTTGGTGAGCAGCACATCGGGGAACTGCGTGACCGCGTTGAGCATGCTGTTCATCTCGGCGCGCTGGATCGCATTACGCACGCGCAGGCGCAGCTCCTGAATGTCAAACGGCTTGGTGATGTAATCCACCACGCCCAGCTCCAGCCCCTGCAGGCGGTCGATACGGTCGCGCTTTTCGGTCAGGAAGATGATCGGCACGTCCTGCGAGCGCAGATTCAGGCGCAGCTGGCGACAGACTTCATAGCCGCTGATATCAGGCAGGCGGATGTCGAGCATAAACAGGTCAAAATCCTGGTCTTTGGCCAGCTCCAGCGCATCGCGGCCCCAGGCGGCGCGCTGCACCTCGTAGCTTTGCACACGGAAGAACGTATGCAGCATCTCGGAGAGATCCTGATCGTCCTCAACAATCAAAATACGTGATGGTTTGGAATCCATGCCATGCGCCTCACGGAGGGTTGTGTGCAAGAAATGATGCAGCCTGTCTGAATTCAGACGAGGCAGCAGAGGCCACGACAGCCTCTGTATTTGATTCTACGCGACGGTGTGCTTATTGATGACAAAGATGCAGCGATCAGCACCCGCGGCGACACACTGGATTTCGCGGACAGTGTGTTCGCGGCCATTGGTGGCATACAGCGCGGTCTCCTGCAGCAGGCCCACATACGGGTGGCAGACAGGTCGCTGGGCAGTCTGGCCCCAGCACATGGCGCTGTCGTGAATGATGAAGCGCACGCTGGTGGGCGTGTCTTCGATGGCGCACTGCTGGTCGCTGAAATGCGACATGACCGCCGCCAGCGCCTTCATGCCCACGCGCAGGCGTTCATCCAGCGGCAGGGTGCGGAAGGCGGGATCGGCCATGCCAGCCAGCGCGCCAAATTGCAGCATGCCGCGTGCCAGCCAGGCGCGGCCCGCGCGCAGGGCCATGCCGCGTCCACCGCGCGCGCTATACATTTCGTCCAGCGCCAGATTGAGCGCGCTGAAAATGGCAAAATCGAGCGAACGCGTCAGCCCCTCTGACGGCAGGTTGACCAGCAGGCGGTGCAAATGCGCCAGCTCCAGCGTGGCCTGCAGGCTGTGCTCGCCCATCACCTCCTGCATGGCAAGCAAAAACGCCCGACCGAAGCGGTCAGGCATAAGGCTGCCACTGGTGCGGGCGCTGATATCAGAGCTGTGCGGCGTCGCGGTCATGGGGCGTACAGCCTCGCTGCCGTACGAATCAGATGAGATGCTTGAGGTCTTGCGACGCGCGTGAGATATCCAGGAACAGCATGCCCAGCTTGGCTTCCTTGCGCGCCAGCACGGTCAGCACGGCTTCCTCGCCGATGGCGGTGATCACGACAAAGCCGCTTTCGCCGCGCACAAAAATCTGCTCAAGATTGCCGCGCTTCAGCTCCTGCGTCATGCGCTGGCCGAGGCCGAGCATGGCGGCAGACATCGCGCTGACGCGGTCTTCTTCGGTGCCTGCGGGCAGCGCCGAAGCAATACTCAGGCCGTCGACGCTCACGATGGCAGCGGCCTCGACGTGTTCAGAGCTGGCCTGCAGGTCGCGCAAACGCGCCACCATAAGTTCTGTACGTGACTTTGCCAACGGGAATACTCCTGTGCCGGGTGATGTGAGCATCAGCCACACTTTCGCGTGGCATGAAGGACAAATTGCTTTACAAAGTATAGCATAGCGTGGTTATGCCGCAAAATACGTGAATCTTTATGAAAAATCCCCGAAAGTCGCCGGGCCTGAAATAAAACAGGGACGCGCTGGGCGTCCCTGTCCTGGTGCTGATTTTGCTGGTACTGCAAACAGCCGACTACTTGACGTCGACGCCCGCGCCTTCTTCTTCCAGCAGCTTCTTGGCTTCGGCAGCCTTGTCCTTGCTGACGGCTTCGAGCACGTTGGCAGGGCTGGCTTCGGCGCCTTCAACGAGGTCCTTGGCTTCCTTCAGGCCCAGGTTGGTGAGCTGACGGACGACCTTGATGACGTTGATCTTCTTGGGACCAACCGACTTCAGGACGACGTTGAATTCGGTCTGCTCTTCTTCCGGCTCAGCGGCGACGGCAGCGGCAGGGGCAGCGGCGGCCATCATCATCATGCCGCCACCGGAAGCGGCGGTCACGCCCCACTTCTCTTCCAGGAGCGTCTTCAGCTCGCTGGCTTCCAGGATTGTCAGGGCGCTCAGTTCTTCGACCAGCTTGTTCAGGTCAGCCATTATATTTCCTCACGTTCTTTCGTTTGTGTGTGTAATTGTCTGGTGTGGCGGGCAGCAGCGGATGAGACAGCCGAAGCCCAGGTTATTTCCGATACACCGGTCTGCGCGGCAGCACGCTCATCTCAGGCCGCTCGCGGTGTATCCCAGTGACGACTTGAATGACTATGCCGCGTCGTTCGCCTTGTCCAGGTAAGCCTGGAGCACGTTGACGACCTGGCTGTTGGCAGCCTGGAGCAGACCAGCGAGCTGGGCCGCGGGCGCCACGATGATGCCGGCGAGCTGGGCGCGAATTTCGTCCATCGTCGGCAGGTTGGCGATTGCTTCCAGGTCACTGGCTTTGAAGATGCTGTCGGCGATAACGCCGCCCTTCACGCCAAAGTTGTCGGGCATGTCTTTAATGACACCCTGCACAACCTTTGCGACGCCGGGCAGATTGCCATTGCCAAACACGATACCCGTCATATTGCTCAGCAGGTCAGCCGGAACCGGCCAGCCAGCTTCAGTCAGGGCGTGACGGAACAGCGTATTCTTGACGACGCTGTAGGTACCGCCAGCGGCAGCCAGCTTCGTGCGCACGACATTGACCTGCGCCACTGTCAGCTTCGAGTACGAGGCCACGATAAAGCCGTCGGTTCCCTTCAGCTGTTCGGTGTAAATGCTGACGAGTTCCTCTTTACGTTCACGAGAAATTGCCAAGTGATTTTTCCTCCTTTCCGTCAGGATTTTTCTAACGCGCGGGCTTGCGGCCCGCAATGTCAGCACGTCGATGCAACACCATAAAAAAATGCGACCCCGCAGCATGGTGGCAGGGTCGCATAAACAGTCGCGCGATACGAGCAGAACATTCAGGTGTTCAGGCTCTCCCCTTCACCTCGGCGTGGCTTACGTGACTGAACACGGCACGCGGTCTGCGGTAAAGTGTTGATGAGGTTCATTCTAGAGGACGGCGCGCGCGGATTCAAGGGTGATGTGGCGTCACCATTGGCACCGGGGTAAGGAATTCTCGCTGAGGATTCAGTCAGATTTTGATCCTCCAGGGCGGACACATAGGTCCGCCCCTACTCGGAGTGGCCCGAATTTGAGGAAAAAAACTCGCGGTTCCACATATTTGTCCGCGAGGAATGTAGGGGCAGACCGGCGTGTCTGCCCGGCAAATAGAAGAAGAATTGTCTTAACTTGGTGCCAATGGGTGATGTGGCGTCACCGCCTGTTCCTTAATGGCCGGGCGTTGTGACGGGCACGACCGTCGCGCCTGGAGAAGGATCGCGGCGGCGCATCAGATACATGGCCGGAATGACCGTCATCAGCATCACGCCGCCCGCAATCAGGAACGGCACGCGGTGGCCGATGTCGAACATGCTGCCGCCCAGGCCAGTCCCCATAATCAGGCCGAGGCTGGTGGCCGCGTTATACACGCCCAGCGCACCGCCGTTGATTTCCTCGCGCACGCTCATGGTGGCCAGCCCCTGTAAGCTGGGCATCATCAGGCCGCTGGCAATCGCCATAAACAACAGCGAGACGCCGCCCACCAGCCACGGCGACGCGAACATGGCGATCGACATCATGCCCAGCCCACGCAGGATATCGCCATACACCACCAGCCGATGCTCACCGAAGCGTTTCAGCGCCGGCCGCAGGAAAAACACCTGCGTGATGACCTGGCCCAGCCCGATGCTGGTCAGCATCAGCCCGACGCCCAGATTGACCTGCTGATTGGTCTCGCCGGGGAACAGCTCGGCCGCCGCAAACAGGGCAATCGTACTCTGGATGATGGCGATGCAGAACTGCGCCGCGAAGCCGATCACGAGGATAATCAGCAGCGACCGGTTGCCGGTAATCTCGCTGACGCTCATGCGGGCGCGGCCTTCGTCGGCGCGCTGCTGGCGCTTCTCTTTGGGCAGGCTTTCATCGAGGAAGATCCACGTGAGCGCCACGGTGAAGGCCGTGACCGATGCACCCACCACAAACGGCATATGGTCGCCGCTGAAGGCCGAGACGATGCCGCCCACCGCCGGCCCCAGGATGTAGCCCAGGCCAAACGCCATGAATATGATGCCCAGCCCCTGGGTGCGCTTCTCTTTCGGGGTGATATCGGTCACGTAGGCCTGCGCCACGATCAGGTTGCCGCCGGTAATGCCGTCCAGCACGCGCGCCAGCAGCAGCACATTGAAGTCCTGCGCGGCGGCCATCATCACGAAGCTGAGCACGGTGCCGATCTGCGAGACGAGCAGCACGGGCAGGCGGCCATACTTGTCGCTCAGGCGGCCCAGCAGCGGGGCGGCCAGAAACTGCGCGATGAAATACGAGGCCAGCAGCAGCGAAATCTGCTGGGGCTGCGCGCCAAAATTGCGCTGGGCATACAGCGGCAGGGTGGGCAGCACGATGGTTCCGCCCAGAAAATTAACAAACGCCACAGCGAACAGCACCAGGTAACGTCGGTCTTTGAGCATCATAGGACTTGTTAGGGGGCTTGTGCCGACAGAATGTTTTCAGTATACGGCAGGTGGTTATAGACCAAATGGTGCCAATCTGCGGGGAAAAGCTGAGAGGATGCGCAACGGGCGGCGAATATCTGTGTGCCTCCGCCGCCTGAGGTTAAAACCCCAGGCTACAAGAAGCCCAAGTCCCTGAAGGGACTGAAAGGCCGGTTTCTGCGGCGCCGATTCAACTCACCGTCATGACTTCCAAATCCTGGCGCTCTTGGCGTCTTGGCGGTTCAAATCATCGTTGAGGTAAAACAAACGGGCGAGCCTGTGCTGGCTCGCCCGTCATCTGCTGATTGTGTGTTAGCCCTCGCCGGACTCGTCGGCCTGCGCGAACAGGCTGGCCCTCGGGTCATGGGCCGTATCCTGCACCATGTCCGGGTCGCAGCCCAGGCGCTTCAGCGCGTCGGCGGCCGTCTCGCGGAAGGTATCCGCCTCGTTCTGGACGATCTTCATCAGCGGCGCGATGGCACGCGGGTCGCCCAGGCGTCCCAGCGACTGCGCCGCGTTGACGCGGGTCTGAAAGCCGGGGGCCTGCAAGGCATCAATCAGGGGATCCACGGCGCGCTGGTCGCCCAGCTTGCCGAGCATGAGCGCGGCACGGCCACGCACAATGAGGTCTTCATTATCATTGCGGACGATGGTTATGAGTGTGCGGACGGCCTCGTCGCCCCCCATCATGCCCAGCTTCATCACGGCGGTACGACGCTTTTCCTTATTCGTATCGCGCAGTTCAGACAGGGCCTGTTTGAGCGAGAGCTCTTCAGGGTGGGTCATAGTATCGGCTCCTTTATCGCCACCGGACTACTTACCACGAGTTTGCCTTCATGGATGCGGCACACGCGGTCGGCAAACGGCACAATATCCGGGTTGTGGGTAGCCATGACGAGTGTTTTTCCTGCATCTCTTGTTAATTCTAACAGAAGTTTCAAAACTCGTTCCCCTGTCTCTTCGTCCAGATTGCCGGTGGGCTCATCAGCGAGTACGAAGGCGGGGTCGGTGACAAGCGCGCGGGCGATGGCGATACGCTGCTGCTCGCCGCCGCTCAGCTTGTCGGGAAAGCTGTCGGCGCGGTTGGCCAGGCCAACGCGCTCCAGCAGCTCGCGCCCGCGCTTTTGCGCCTTGCTCACGCTGCCACCCGCCAGTTCCACGGGCAGCGTCACGTTTTCAAGCACGGTCAGCGTGGGGATCAGGTTAAAAAACTGGAAGATGATGCCGATGTGGTCGCGGCGAAACAGCGTCAGGCCGCGGTCATTCAGCTTCGTGATGTCAGTGCCGTCGATGCGGATCGATCCGCTGTCTGCACTGTCTATGCCACTGATGAGGTTGAGCAGGGTGCTCTTACCGCTGCCGCTTTTGCCCAGCAGCACGAAGAATTCACCTTCTTCGATATCCAGGTTTACATGATCGAGGATCAGGCGCGTGGCTCCCCCTTCGGCATACTGGCGCGTCAGCTCGCGGATTTCAACGATAGCATGGAGGGGGGGATGCGTGCTCATGGGGTGACCTTTGTTGTCAGGGTTGGCTGTTGAATGCGGGCGGGCCGGAACGAATCATGTTTACCCAGCAGTGTACGCGGTCACAATGAGCAGAGTATGATAAATTCTTCACAATCGGGCGAACAGGGCGAACTGCCTGCCTGTGTATGCGCGCTGCGCACAAGAGTGTGACGAATACCCTCAGCATACCGCTAAAGTATAAAAGTTGAATTGGCGAAAGTTATGCATAACGTTTGTGAAAATCCGCCAAATACCCTGCCAGACCATCTGTGAAGCGATCCACAAATAGGCCATGTGGTGGATATGTCTCTCGCCGTTCTGCCCATCCCCGTCTGGTCATCCTCCACTACACTCATGAGCAGCAATTAGCCAACGAGGACATCTATGATCGCGCAGCGCGCAAAAAAGCAGGCGACGGGCAAGACAAATCCGGTCGCCTTTGGGTTGTTTGCCCCGCACAACGAAATCGTCCAGCTCACCGGCGCCTGGAATGACTGGCAGCCTATCGACATGACCAAAGATGAGACCGGCCACTGGCGGGCTGAGGTCGACCTGCCGGACGGGGAATATGAATACCGTTTCATCGTGAAGTCGAACAGCCCGTTCTGCCTGGGCGAGATGAAGTCAGTGGCAGACCCGACCGCCCTGCGCTATTCGCTGGACAACCACGAGAATTCGATCGTGCAGGTGAAGAATGGCAGCGCCATCGTGCACGACTATGTGTGGCAGCACGACGATGTGCCCCTGCCATCCAATGAAAAACTGGTCATCTATGAGCTGCATGTGGGCGACTTCCGCGGCGGCGAGGGCGACACGCAGTCCGAGCCGGGCACGCTGGTCACCGCGCTGGACAAGCTGGACTATCTGCGCGACCTGGGCATCAATGCCATCGAGCTGATGCCGATCAACGAGTTTCCCGGCGGACACAGCTGGGGCTACAGCCAGCACAGCGTGTATGCGGTCGAGAACAGCTATGGCACGCCGAATGACCTGTGCCGCTTTGTGGACGAGTGCCACGCGCGCGGCATCCGCGTCATCCATGATGCGGTGTACAACCATCTGGCCCCGGAAGCACCCCTGACACAGATCGACTACAACTACTGGTTCTACGAGAACAACCCGGATGAGGCCGCACTGAGCTTCGGGCCAAAGTTCAACTACGAGCACTATGACCCGCACTACAATGTGTTTCCGGCACGCGAGTACGTCATCAACGCGCTGCGCATGTGGGTGGAGCAGTTCCACATCGACGGCATCCGCTTTGACTGCACACGCGCCATCAAATACTTTGATCTGCTGCGCTGGTTCGACGACGAGGCGCACAGCCGCGCCAACTTCAAGCCGTTCTATACCATCGCCGAGCATGTGCCGCAGGACAGCGCCATCGCGTCGGGCAACGGCCCGGTGGATGCCGCCTGGCACGATACCTTCATGCGTCAGCTGGCGTGCAGCACGCTGGGCGTGCCCCATCACGGGCGCGACCCCTACAACACGAGCGAAGTGCTGCGCCTGATGAATGCCCACGAAGACGGCTTCGACTCGAATTACAATACCGTGCGCTATCTGAGCAACCACGACGAGGAACGCATTTTCTTCCTGCTGGGCGACGTGGCCAACACCTTCGATGAGGCGGCCTTTCGCCGTGCCAAGCTGGGCGCGTCGCTGCTGCTGACAGCTCCCGGCATCCCGATGCTGTGGATGGGCGAGGAACTGGGCCAGCCGACCAACAAGAGCATGGAGCTGCGCCCGGTGCAGTGGGGCCTGCTGGAGCACGAGGAGAACCAGGGCCTGCTGAACCACTACAGGCACCTGATCAGGCTGCGCATGGAAAACGATGCACTCACCAGCGACACGTTTGAAGCGGCAGCAGACATGCCCGACCGGGGCATCATCGCCTACAAGCGCTGGGCCGCCAACGGCAACGTCGTGCTGGTGGCCGCCAACCTGAAGGATGAATTCGCGGGCGCGTTCACCGTCGAAGAAGCCGGGCTGGAAGATGGCACGTGGAAAGAAGTCGTCTACAACTATGATGTGCAGGTGACGGGCGGCGTGCTGAATGACGAGCTGGCCGAAAGTGATGTCAAAATCTACGTGAAGCAGTAGGGACAATGCTTGCGTTATCCGATCGCGCCTCATTTTCACCGATGGGTCTTTGGGCCAGCGGACGCGGCGGGCCGCGTCCCTACGAGCGTTTTCCGGTGCATCCGGTCTCTGTAGGGACAACGCAGGCGTTGTCCGATCGCGCCTCATTTTCACCGATGGGTCTTTGGGCCAGCGGACGCGGCGGGCCGCGTCCCTACGAGCGTTTTCCGGTGCATCCGGTCTCTGTAGGGACAACGCCTGCGTTGTCCGATCGCGCCTCATTTTCACCGATGGGTTTTTGGGCCAGCGGACGCGGCAGGCCGCGTCCCTACGAGCGTTTTCCGGTGCATCCGGTCTCTGTAGGGACAACGCCTGCGTTGTCCGGGGGTATCAGTTCAGGGCCCGGCGTGATTGCCAGGCCCTTTTTTGTCGCCTATCCGCTGGGCGTGATCGTCAGCTTGGAGTCGTCGGACAGGCCGCCAGCGCGGTCGGTGGGCACGGCCGACAGCGTAAGCTGCGCGCGCACCGTCGCCTGGGCATTGGCCAGCGCGGTCGCGGTACTCATGAAGTTGGTCGAGGCGCTGGGCGTCGGGCTGCGCGTGGGCGTGCTGGTGGGAACCGGCGTGCGCGTGGCCGAAGGCGTCGGCGTCGGAGAAACAGGCGTCGGCGGGACGGGTGCGGCATCGTCAATCTGCAGCAGCATCGGGTCGAGCGGCGGCTGACAGTCTACCAGGGCGCGCTGCACCCAGCCTTTCAGCCCGCCGGTCACGGGCACGCGCAGCCATGCGCCGGTGCTGGTGCGCGCTTCTACGCGGAAGGTGGTGCTGGCCGGGAACGTCGCGATCACCTGGGCGGTATCGCCCGGCGCATCAAACACCTGCAGGTCCGCACGCGGGGCGCAGGTCGGTTCGCTGGTCTGAAGGGTCAGCGTGGCTTGCGTAGTCGCACCATCCTCGCCCGTCGCCAGAAGCTGAAGCGTCAGGCCGGGCTGGGTCAGGGTCATGCGGGCGGTGGCGCTGCCTTCAGCCGGCAGGTCTTCCGTGCCATCGAAGATGTCGCCACCAAACAGGCGTACGACACTCGCGCCGGGCACACTCCACGTCACGGTAATCTGCTGGTCGGCATACAACAGCACGGCATCCGGCTGTGCCGAGAACGAAGCCACCACCAGCGGCGTCTCGACCAGCAGGTTGGCCGACGCGACGGCGGTCCCGCCTGCGCCGCTGGCCAGCACCTGAATGGCGACATCGCCTTCCAGGCCGGTTGTGTCCAGCGTGACGCCATTCTGCCCCACCGGCACGGTTGCTACCGGCGTGCCAGCGATGCTGAGCATGACGCTGGTCGCATCCACCGCGGACCACGAAAGTCCGGCTGGCGTGCCCTGAATGACCGATGACGGCACCGTCAGGCCAGTGAGCTGGGCCGGGCGCGGCGCGGGGCGCAGCAGCACGACTGCCAGCACAATCAGGCCCAGCACGAGCGCGGCACTGATGCCCGCCAGCGCGTAAACGGCGCTTTTGGGCAGGGCGGGCTTTTCGGTCACGCGGCCGCGCATGGCCACCAGAAAGCCCGACGCATTGGCCCCCCGCACCAGCACGTCAAACGGGATCGTGCGTGCGTCGCCAAACAGGCGCGGCTGGCGCATCGACACCGTCCCGCTGAACGAGGTGCGCTGGCCGGGTGGCAGCACAATCTGCGCGCTGGGGATATCAAATTTGAGCAGGCTCTCGGTCTTGCCGGGCGCTTTGGTCTTGGTGGTCAGGTCGCGCCCATACAGCTTCAGCGGCAGCGGCGCGTTGCCCTGATTATGCAGCAGCAGGCGGAACTGTTCGCCCGCACGAATCTGGCGCGACTCCAGCGCGACGCCCAGCCCGACATAGGCCAGAATCTTGAGCGGCACTTCGGTCTTGATGTACTCGTCAAGCTGATTCTTCGGGCGCACCAGCACGCGCACGCGATAATCACCGGGTACGCTGTCCGGCGTGCGCGTGGGCTTGAAGCTGATCGTCACATCCTCGCTGTCGCCGCTGCGCACATCCAGCTCCGGGCGGTCGACGCGAATCCATTCTTTGGGGATGCCGCTCACCTCGACCACAAAGCGGGTGGTCTCGGTATCGGCATTGGTAATCATGATGCGCGATGAGGTATATGCGCCGGGCGCAATAGCGATATCGGGCGCCTCGGCCTCCACATTGAATGATGTCTTGCTGCCCACCGGCTCGATGCGGCGCGTCATTTCTTCCGGCACATCCAGCGGGCGGGTGGGGTTTTCGTTGGCGTCCTGGTAAATCATGATCAGCTCGCCGATCAGGATTTCCTCGCCGCCGCGCAGCACCGTGGGGACATTGGTGGGCAGGCGCGTGCCATCGATAAACGTGCCATTCACCGATTCGAGGTCGGTGATGAACGTTTCGCCATCCTTCCGCGTGATGCTGAGGTGGTAGCGCGAAATAGTGTCTGTTTCCAGCGCGATAGTATTACCGGCGGAGCGACCGAGTGAAATATTCTCGTCGCTGAGCTGAAACGGTTTGAGCATACCGTCGGGAAAAAACACATCCAGCCGACCGTAAACCATGCATATCTCCGGCATGTGCGATGTCAGGTGGAACCATAGTTGTTATTGTAACGATAATGGGCACGGTTTCACAACGCGTGTAGCCGACGCTATGCCACCACGGTGCGGATGGGGGGTGTTTGGAAGCCCGTTTTTTGTTTTTCCGCCGACGGCGGGGCAAAAGGGAACGAGGGGAGAGGTGAGGTATAGGGCCGGACGAGGCGGGCCTCGTCCCTACGGTACGGGTGGTGGTGTAGGGACACGGCCTGCCGTGTCCGCGCTGGCAAAGAACCCGTTTCAATTCCAGGGCCGGACGAGGCGGGCCTCGTCCCTACGGAGACATGTCTCCATCAGGACCGAGGGGTGAGGCGGGTCAGGGAAGCAACGCGCCGCGCCCGACAACACCCACAATTCCCCCAACTGGCCCATTCACATTGCGCCTGATGGACCAGCGTCGGGCGCGCATCCCCGTGTATGCTGGAAGCATATTGGCGGGAACGACGACTGAAAGCAGGCAATCGACGATGTGGAAATTGAATGGACTGACACGCGCGGCATTCTGGAATACGGTACTGGCGCTGATCTTTCGCGTCGGATTCCTGCGCCGGCTGCGCTTTCTGGTGCCGGCCGCCACGGCTGGCGTGATGTGGTATCTGGGCCGCCGCAAGGGCGCCGCCGATGCGAACGTGATTCAGGGCACGACTGTCCAGACACCGACTGAACCGAACAATCCGGGTCGCAAGTCGAAGGTGAAGATTTCGTCCTAGCGGGCGACGGCAATCGCGCTGGCCTGATGCCCCGTGTGCGTCAGGCTGATATCCCATTCTGTCAGCCCCAGGCGCGCGCTTTCGGCGGACGCTGCCCCGTGCAGCACCACATACGGGCGGCCGCGGCCATCGCAGCGAATCTCGATTTCGCGCCAGCCCACAGCGCCGATGCCCGTCCCCAGCGCCTTGGCGACTGCCTCTTTAGCGGCAAAGCGCGCCGCCAGACGGGCTGGCTTGTCGGCGGTGTCGTGCCGTTCATTCGGCGTGAAAAAGCGGTTGAGGAAGCGCTCGCCAAAGGTGGCGATGCCGTGTTCGATCCGCTCGATGTCGATCATGTCGATGCCGCAGCGCAGCATAAGGCCTCTTCCCGGATGTACATCATCGTGTTGGCTGAAATCATACACCAGGAATAACCCCACAGATGCGGGGCTGGTCACGCTTGACAAGTTTTCAGAGTCGGCATATGCTGGCTGTAATATTCTCCTGTTAGTGCTGGCACCCTTGCCAGAGGATCTCATGAATACCGTCGTCATCGGCGCTGGCACAGCCGGACTCGCCACCGCGCATGACCTGCATCAGGCAGGGCATCAGGTGGTTGTGCTGGAAGCGCGCGGGCGTATCGGTGGGCGCGTTCTGACCGAACGGGCCTTCTCCTACACCCCTGTAGAGTTCGGAGCCGAACTCGTCCACGGAGCCGACGCTCCGACCTGACTGCTCATTCGCAAGCTCGGCCTGACAACTCATCATTGGCCCAAAACCGACGACTCGCTCGTGCGGCTAGCTGACGGGCGCCTCGTCACCATGACGGAGGCCCGCGCCACCAACGCAAAGTGGGACATCACGCGCGCCTGGAACCTGCCAGACGTGCCGCCCGCCCCCGACGATGAGCCGTTTGATGCCTACCTGCGTCGCATCGGCTTTGACGACGAGGCGCTGGGCTATGCGCGCCGCGCCTGGGTCAATGCCTCCGGCGAAGCCGCCGACCGCCTGAGCGCGATCGTCTGCCTGCAGGACCTGGAGCTGCGGCCGTCTTTCAGCGCGCCCTATTTTGGCGACGCACCGGTGCCCTCGGCCGGGAATGGCGATTATCGCATCGCCGAAGGCTACCTGTCGCTGCATGACCATCTGGCGGCAGGGCTGGATATCCGGCTGAACACGATTGTCAGCGAAATCGACTGGTCTGGCCCGCGTGCCCATGTGCGGACGGGGGATGGCCATGTGTTCGAGGCCGATCACGTGGTGGTGACGCTGCCGCTGGCGGTGCTCAAGGCGGGCCGCGTGGCTTTCACGCCCGCGCTGCCCGCCGACAAGCAGGATGCCATCGGGCGCATGAATATGGCCCCTGCCCTCAAGCTGATTTACAAATTTGCCAGGCCGATCACGCCACGGGGCATCGCTGCCCTGTATGCCGACGGCCTGCCCCCGATGTGGTGGACGCCACAGGCGAACAGCGCGCCCGACCAGGAACAGGTCTGGCTGGGCTTCGCCACCGGCGATCATGCCCGCGACCTGCTGGCCGATGGCGAAGCTGGCGCGCTGGCACTGGGACTGGAGACGCTCCGCAGGGAGCTGAACCAGCCCGCATTAACCCCCCTGGAAGCGCGCATCATGAACTGGACTGCCGACGAATTTGCGCTCGGCGGCTACAGCTCGGTTCCGCCGCAGGGGGATGGTTTACGGGAAGTTCTGGCGGCACCGGTCGTGGGTGACCGGGGAAGCCGCCTGCACTTTGCAGGCGAGGCGACGGCGCCGAACCTGTATGCGGCGACTGTGCATGGCGCGCTTGTCAGCGGCCAGCGCGTAGCCCGCGATATTTTATCCGTGTCGTAGAAAGGACAGTTATGTTAGCGGTACGCAGTACCCCATCGAGCAGTACCAGCAGGACGGAAGTGGCACCCATTGCCATTATGCCGACGAGCGAACGCTACATCTCACAGATTGTGGATGTGGACCGCGCCTGCTACCCCATCAGCGACGCCGACGTGGCCGACTCGGTAAATTATTACCGGTCGCAGCTGGCGAATTTCGCCGATGGACATTACGTTGCCGTGGATGGCGCCACCGATCGCGTGGTGGGCTATACCGTGGCGATGCGCGTTGATTTTGACCCCGCGCAGCCCCTGCTGCACAGTTGGTACGAAACCACCAACTATGGTTGACTGAGCACGCACCGCCCGGACGGTGACTGGATGTACGGCGTCGATTCGGCCGTGCTTCCCGAATACCGGTCTCGCGGCGTGGGCAGCAAGCTCATGGATGCCCGTTTTGCCGTCCTGAAGCAGTTAAACCTGCGCGGGATGATCGCCGGCAGTCTGATTATCGACTACCACAAGGTGGCCAGTGAAGTCACGCCTGAGCAGTACGTGCAGGATGTGATCGACGGCAAACGCTTTGACACCAATCTGACCAAACAGCTCCATAAGGGATTTCGGGTGCATAACATCATCCCGAACTACTTCAACGACGCGCGCACGCTGAATTACGGCGTCGGCATCGTGTGGCAGAATCCCGATTTCGACCCGTCCCGTCCGATCCTGCGCACGGCCAAGGTGATTCCTGCACATTTCGATGTGCGCCTGAAGCCGGAACGCACGCCCGAAGCGACTTTCGGCGCAGTCGGGAACTAACGGGGAGAACAGGAGCGACTGAATGCAGAAACTGATCAGCGCCAGTGACGCTGTGTAACACGACAACACCACATCACACAGACGGGCATCCTGCGGGGTGCCCGCTTCGTTATGTTCAAGGCATTTTGAACCGCCAAGACGCCAGGAGCGCCAAGACTTGAAAGGTAGATGCGGTCTGGTGGCGAACAGTTGAACCAGAGATCTTTAACAGGGGATCACTATTTACAAAGTCGCCGATTATTCATTCTGCCATGGCGTTCTTGGCGTCTTGGCGGTTAAGCGTTCTTTCGTGGTCTGAAGGAAATGCCTACGGGCATCCTGCGGGGTGCCCGCTTCATTTTATGGAAACCTCACCCATGTGTACCGGGTAAGGGCGGACACCCAGGGGCGAGTCCAAGAAGATACCTGCCGAGGCAAAGAATCCATTTCAATTTCAGGGCCGGACGAGGCAGGTGTCACACGACATAGGGTTATGCACCAATAAAAACGACACGGGTGTTATACCCCATCGAAAGAAACAATTGCTGTACGTACATCTGATCCATTTCCACCAAGCGGAGCCGGATGAAGAAGTCAGCGATATCGACGTTAGCCCCAGTGAACCTGCTTGGGTAAAAGGGTGTAACTACATAGCGCAAATTAGGGTATATCCCAACATCGTGTGACACAGGCCTCGTCCCTACGGATGATGGCCTGGGGCGTAGGGACACGGCCTGCCGTGTCCGCGCTGGTCGAAAACATGCCCTGAGTTATCCCCCCGTCCACGAAATGGAGAGATAGAAGGGGGAACCAGGCGTGAGGCAGCTCTATAACCACAGGTGTCCCCTTAAACACACCTTTGCGCTATACTAGGCCTGTTGAAACAGCTTCGTGAGAGAACATTCCCGATTATGGCGAAACAACCGATCTATCCATTCACAGCCATCGTTGGCCAGCGCCAGATGAAGCGCGCCCTCATCCTGAACGCGGTCGATGTGCGCATCGGCGGCGTGCTGGTGCGCGGCGAACGCGGCACCGGCAAAAGCACCGCCGCCCGCGCGCTGGCTGCCCTCCTTCCCGAACTGGATGTGTTTACCGAATCCCAGTTCAATGACGATCCCGCCCGCCCCGATACCTGGAGCGATGCCATCCGCGAGCGCAGCGAAAAAGGCGAGACGCTGCACATCTCGCGCCGCAAGATTCCGTTTGTCGACCTGCCCGTCAGCGCGACCGAAGACCGCGTCGTCGGCACGCTCGATATCGAGAAAGCCATTCAGAAGGGTGAACGCCATTTCGACCCGGGCGTGCTGGCCGCCGCCAACCGCGGCATCCTGTACGTGGACGAGGTCAACCTGCTGGACGACCATGTCGTCGACCTGCTGCTGGACAGCGCGGCGATGGGCGTGAACGTGATCGAGCGCGAGGGCATCAGCTTCAGCCACCCGGCGCGCTTCATCCTCGTCGGCACGATGAACCCGGAAGAAGGCGACCTGCGCCCGCAGCTGCTCGACCGTTTCGCGCTGAGCGTGGACGTGCACGGCATCCACGATGCCTCAGACCGCATGGAAATCGTGCAGCGCCACATGGCCTATGAAGACAACGCCGAGGGCTTCCGCCGTTTCTGGCAGCCTGAAGAAGAAAAGCTGGCCGAGCGCATCACCGCCGGTCGCTCGCTGGTGGAAGCCGTACGCTTCACCAAACGCGATATCTTCAGCATCGCCTCGCTGACCAGCAGCATGCACATCGACGGCCACCGCGCCGATATGGTGATCCTGAAGACGGCCCGCGCCAACGCTGCCTTCGAGGGGCGCACCAACATCACCCGCGAAGACATCATGATGGCGTTCGAGCTGGCCATCCCGCACCGCCTGAAGCGCGGCCCGTTTGCCGACGCGCAGGTGACGATGACCGACATGGAACGCAAGCTGGAGCAGGCCGAAAGCCAGTGGGGCGAGGGCGACACCCCCGAACCCAGCGAGGATGAGCAGGGCGAAGAACAGGCGACTAAAAAAAAAGCAACTCCATAGCGACGACCAGCGACCAGGAAATGCCTGACTTCGGCCAGACGGATCCCGGCCCGCAGAATGTGTTTGACAACCGCGACGCCTATTGGTGGGACGGCGGCAAGAAAACCCAGACCGGCGAGGAATTTGCCCCGCGCAAGCTGGACACCGTCCTCGACAAGATGATGCGCAAGCAGGCGGGCCGCCGCAGCCGCACCAAGACCGACCGCAAGCGCGGACGCTATATCATGGCCCGCCCCGCCAACGGCCGCACCGACGACATCGCCTTCGACGCCACGCTGCGCGCAGCCGCACCCATGCAGCGCGAACGTGCCGAACAGAAGGCGGCGTCGGGCATGGCCTATGCCTTGAAGATGGGCGATTTACAGCGCAAAGTGCGCGTGAAACGCACCTCTAACCTGGTGCTGTTCCTGGTGGATGCCTCGTGGAGCATGGCCGTCAGTGAGCGTATGACGGCCACCAAAGGCGCGATCATGAGCCTGCTGACCGATGCCTACCAGCGCCGCGACCGCGTCGGCCTGATCGTGTTCCAGAAAGACCGCGCCCAGATCGTGCTGCCGCCCACCAACAGCGTGCAGCTGGCCAAGCAGGCCCTTGTGACCATTCCCGTCGGTGGGAAGACCCCGCTGTCTGCCGGGCTGATGCTGGCGCTGGACACGGTGCACAAGGAAAAACGCATCCACCCCGATATCATCCCGCTGGTGATCGTGCTGACCGACGGCGCGGGCAATGTCTCGGTCGGCAACCGGCCCCCGCAGGAAGAAGCCCATCTGATCGCCGATCAGTATAAATATGAGCACATCAAGACGGTGACCATCAACATGGAGCATGCCGCGTTTGACCAGGGGCTGGCCGCCAAGCTGGCCGACCGCCTGGGCGGGCCGTGCTTCACGCTGGCACAGATGCGCGCCGAGCTGCTGCTGCAAACCGTGCGCCAGGCGATGGACTTCAAGTAAGCGAAAGGATGCCCGACATGCGCCGATTGATCGTTCTCGTGATGCTGCTCGGCCTGCTGGCTGGCGTCGTCTCCGCGCAGACAGGCGGCACGCTGACCTATGGCGCGTCGATCGTCGGCCGCGTGACCATCCAGAATCCGTTTCTGTTCTACAATTTTGAGGGTGAAGCGGGCGATATCGTGGTGCTGCGCGCGCTGAGCATGACGCCCGGTTTGCGCACCTCGCTGACGGTCATCGACACCGCGCAGAACGTGGTCGCCAGCTCAAGCGACGTCATCGCCCCGCCCGACGCCATCGACAGCGCGCTTACGCTCACGCTGCCGGAAAGCGGGCTGTTCAGCGTGCAGGTGGGCGTGGGCGACGGCGAATTCCTGCTTCAGATTGAGCGCCGCGTCCTGCCCGATGACGCCGAAACGCTGCCAGTGGCCGAAGCCGTCGCGCTCGACCTGCCCGCGGACGGGTCGATGGTCCAGCGGCTGGCCACGCCCGATGCCGAGTGCCCGACCACGCTGACCGTGGCAGCCTCTGGCGCTGATGGCGCGCAGATCGCGGGTCGCGTGCTGGGGGCCGATGGCGCGCTGGTGAGCCAGTTTGCGGGCAGCGGCCTCGACCCGCTGGCGCTGGACAGCGACAACGCGCCTTATTTGCTGCAAGTCGTGCCGCTGTATGCCGGGCAGGCAGCAACTGCGCTGGCCTGGCTGGCCTGTGCGGACGCCGCGCTTCCCGCCGAGTTTGACGCCGCGCCGCTGATTCCGCTGGCCGCGCCCACCTTTGCGCCCCCGGCAGGCAGCTTCATGATGATTCAGCCGGGCGGCATGTTGAGTTACAGCCAAGGGCTGTCGGCACAAGTGATGGAAGGCTCGCCGCTGACTGGCTACACCTTCTCAGGGACAGAGGGCGACATTATCACGGTCGATGCGCTGGCCATCTCGCCGGGGCTGGATCTGAATGTCGCGGTGCTGGCACCGAATATGCAGCCAATCGCCTTCAACGAAAATGCGCCGTTTGCCTTCACGCCCACCGATGCCTCGGCCACCGTGCGCCTGGGCGAGACCGGCCAGTTCACCATTCTGGTGGGCTATACCGGCATGGGCGGCGGCTATGTGGTGCGCCTGAACGGCGTGCCTGGTTCCTGAGCCGCTCTGTTACCCGCCGGACGACGGCGGGGCCGGGCGGGTGCTGCGCGGGCCGTTCCCCGTGCTGCTGCTGGTGATGCCTGCATCGCTCAGGTCCAGGCCGATATCAAATACGGCTGAATAGCTTCCGCCGTCGGCATCTTCGGTCACCGTCAGCGTGAGCATGCCGTCGCTGTTCTGGAAAATGCCATCCTGGGTATTCAGCCGGTTCTGGATGCCCTTCTCGCTGTATGGCTCGGTCGTGGTGAACAACGCGGCTGAAAAGTCGTCGTCGAAGAATACCTGTGATGTGAATTCATAGCCGCTGTCGGCCTGCGGATCAGTGCGCACCTTGAAATGAATGTGCACGGCGCGGCCGCTGTACCAGCCCGGATAAATCGTCAGGAAGTCGGCCTCGCCCAGCGCGTCGGTGAGCTGCCAGCCGCGCAGCCAGTTCTCGTCAGGCGTCCCCTCAGACGCGACGCCCGAATACACGCCCAGCGCGTCGCAGTGCCAGATATCGACCTGCGCGCCTTCCAGCGGTGAGCAGGTGCCAGCGCTCACATCCGACACGCGAAATTTGAGATTAAAGGGCGCGCCTTCGCGCACGAGGCCGGTCAGCGAATCCGCGCGGATGTCCGAGCGGTTGAGCAGGCTATCCACAAAAAATGGACCTTCCGTCAGCTCTGGCTTGACCACGCAGGTGGGGATACTGGTCGCGGTCGGCGTGACGGCTGGCGTCGCGGTAGAGCCAGTCTGCGCCGCAGCGAGCCTGAAAATGCCCGCGCTGGCGACCAGACCAGCACCGCCGCCCGCAAACAGCTTCAGGATTTCGCGGCGCGACAGCACCCGGCCAACCGGCTTGTCATCATCATGTTCATCGTGCGCGTCAGCGTGTGGATTCATATACCCCTCGTCTCATTACTTTTTGAGCGAACCGCTGCACGCCAGTATGCGCAGCAGATGTTATACATGTGCGCGTAAAGTGTAAACAGGTTGCAAAATGTGGGGGGAAACAGACGGGTGTGGGGCCACCAGGATTCGAACCTGGAACCAAGCGGTTATGAGCCGCCTGCTCTGACCGTTGAGCTATAGCCCCGCGCTGGTGAGGGAGAGTGGGAGAAAACTGAGCGGGTGATCAGATTCGAACTGACGCTAAGACCTTGGAAGGGTCGTGTGCTGCCATTACACCACACCCGCACAAGTCGGGGCACCCGGACTTGAACCGAGAACCTCCGCGTCCCAAACGCGGCGCGCTGCCAAATTGCGCTATGCCCCGAAGCATTTTGCTATTGTAGCAGAGATTTGGGCCGTGAATCAATCGCTGAAGCTGTGGCTTCCAGCCGAAAACAGCGTGCATCTCAGCACCAGCTCATCCGTCCCAGCCCGATACAACGTGTTATAAGACTATTACACAAATTATTAAGAGTTCTTGCGGTTCTGAAATAAACTGGTCGGAATTTGTGAAACTCGTGCAGAAACTTGAGAATAATTGGCGTAAATCTGACCAGAAAAATGTTACACTGGTATTGTGATTGCTTCATACGAAGGCTGTAATTTATGCAATCGTCCGACCCAAATATCGGCAGACGGCTGCGCGACTTTGTCGTGGGAGAACGGATTGGCCGCGGAGGCATGGCCACCGTCTATCGCGCGCGCCAGCGCTCGGTCAACCGCGATGTGGCGCTGAAGGTCATCCCGCTCGACCCGACGACGCTTGACCAGAAAAATGAATTTCAGCAGCGTTTTGAACAGGAAGCCAACCTGATCGCGTCGCTGGAGCATCTGCACATCCTGCCTATTTACGACTATGGCGTGGTGGATGGCGATGTCGCGTTCCTGGCGATGCGCCTGCTGCGCGGGGGAAGTCTGGCCGACCTGATAAAGGCCGGGCCGCTGGAATTCAACCGCGCCGCCGATATCTTCACGCAGATTGCACGCGGCCTGGGCTACGCCCACTTGCGGGAGGTCATTCACCGCGACCTGAAGCCCAGCAACATCATGCTGGATGAAAGCGGCAACGCCTATCTGACCGACTTCGGCCTGGCCAAGCTGCTGAAAGACTCAAAGGATATCACGCGCACGGGCAGCATCGTCGGCACGCCGGTCTATATGTCGCCGGAACAACTGCGCGGCGAAGATCTGGATACGCGCAGCGACATCTACAGCATGGGCGTGCTGCTCTACCACATGATGGCAGGCAAACCGCCATTCGACAGCGACGACTTCAACATGGTGTCGGTCATCTATCAGCATCTGGAAAAGATTCCTGTGCCGCCGTCGGTCATCAATCCGGCGGTGACGCCCGCGCTGGAGGATGTCATCCTGCGCGCGCTGGACAAAGACCGCATCGGCCGCTATGAGCGCGCCGAAGATATGGCCCAGGCGCTGAACGATGCGCTGGGGCGGCAAACACGAATCAGCACCGGGAAACTGCCCCGCCCCAAACCGGAAAAACCGGTTGAGTCCGGTGCGAGCGCCAGCGTCAGCCCGGCCTCCCCGCCGACCATAGCGGCACAGGCGCCCGCGCTTAAAGCCCCGGACGCGCCCGCTGTGCAGCGCATGACGGTGGGCGACCTGCTTAAAAAAGACCGCCGAGTGCAAATGGCTGTGATAGCCGGTGCGCTGGTCCTTGTGGCCGCTGTCGTGCTGGGCCTCTCCGGCCGCGGCAATGCCCAGCCGGATCCGCCTGCCACCGGCCCGATGGTGCTGGTTGGGCAGGTGGCCAGCCTGCAGGGCAGCATCCCCACTCAGGCAGAAATCGATGCTGCGGTGCGCCGGGCGGGCGAAGATGGCATGGTCGCCTATGTCGCCTGCACCCAGAGTACCGATTACCACGCCACCCAGACGCGCGAAATCGGTGACATGGCGCGCGCCTATGGCCTGGAGTACCGCGTATACGACGGCAACGCCGACCCCTATCTCCAGCTCACGCTGATCGAGCGCGCGCGGGCCGACGGCGCCGTCGGGCTGATTGTCTGCCCGCTGGACCCGTCCGTGCTAGCGAACGCGCTGGAGTCCCTGCGCGAGGCGCGCATCCCCACCGTATACATGGCCGCCACCATGCCCATGTACACCGACGGCGTGCTGATCGCAGGCGACGACTATCAGATGGGCTATGCGGCGGGCATGGCCGGGGGCGAAATTGTCAATCGGTATCTGGGCGGCAGCGCCCAGGCTATCGTGCTGGATTATCCCAGCTTCCCCACACTGATGGACCGCGCCCAGGGGCTGGTCGATGGCATGCTGAGCGTGGCGCCGAATGCCGAGGTGGTGGCCAATACCCCCGGCGCGACGCGCGAAAACGGGCGCACCAATATCGCCCGCCTGATCGAAGAAGGCCTGGAATTCAACCTGATCCTGAGCATCAACGATGCCGGGGCATTTGGCGCGATCGAGGCCATGCAGGCCACCGGCATCTCGCCAGACGATGTGTATATCAGCAGCGTCGATGCCGAGCCGGTCGCGCAGCAGTACATCCGCGACGACTATTACATTCGCGCCTCGCTGGAGGTCAACCGCCGCGACTTCTCCATCGTGGCGATCAATGCCCTGGTGAAGATGCTGGCGGGCACGGTGGTGCCGGAGACATATCTGGTGCCGCCAGGCAGCATCGTCACACAGGACTCGCTTCAGGTGAGCAGCACGGTCGAGGGCGAATCCTGAAAACGGATACAGTCTGCATGACCGGGCAAGTATCCTGGAAACCGGGCAAACGCTATGTTTGACATTAATCTGACTGGCCAGCGGATCGGGGATTTCGAGCTGATCGAGCGGATCGGCCGCGGCGGAATGGCCGTGGTTTATCGCGCCCGGCAGGTGTCGATGCGGCGCATACTGGCCATAAAGATCGTCGACCTGGATGTGAGCAACGAAAACCACGACGAATTCTCGCATCGATTCGAGCGCGAGGCCAGCATTATCGCCGGCCTGGAACACCTGCACATTGTGCCAATTTACGGCTACGGCATGATCGATCATCGCTATGCCTATATGGCGATGCGGCTGGTGACCGGCGGCACGCTGGCCGACGAAATAGACAAACAGCCGTTCTCCGTCAGCGGCGCGACAGAACTGTTTCTGCCGGTGGCGCGGGCGCTGGGCCACGCCCACATGCACGGCGTCATCCACCGCGATATCAAGCCCGCCAATGTGCTGCTCGACGAAGATAAAAATCCGATCCTGAGCGACTTTGGCCTGGCCACCTTCGTGCAGTATGGCACCAAAATCACGCAAAGCGACATGCTGGTGGGCACACCGTCGTATGTCTCGCCGGAACTGGTGCAGGGCAAGACGGCCACCACCCGCAGCGATGTCTACAGCATGGGCGTGCTGCTCTATCACATGCTGGCAGGCCGCCCCCCGTTTGAAATCACCGGCAACAACGTGATGAGCATGCTGAACGCGCATGTCAATCATCAACCGCCGCCGCTGGCAGACTTCAATCCGCAGGTGCCGCCCGAGCTGGAATCGGTGGTGCTGCGGGCGCTGGCCAAAGACCCGGAAGCGCGCTATGTCACAGCCGAGCAGATGGCCAACGAATTGCAGGAAGTGCTGGGCATTTCCTCGGAAACCAGCGCCGTCCCCGGCCTGCGTCATGGCGTACAAAGCGACGACATCGTCGCCCGCCTGTTGGATCACTCAAAGCAGCAGTCAACGCCTGTAAAACCACCGGAGACGGGCGGGCTGACCGTGCGTCACGTGCTCTATGGCCTGGCGGCTGTGCTTGTCTGGCTGCTCGTCACGCTGCTCATCCTGTTCACGCGCCCGCCGCTCGTCGTTGAAGGTGAAATCGGCACCAGCCAGAACATGTCGCTCGCGCCCTTCGATGTGCTGCGCGCGCGCGTCAGGCAGCAGCTTGGTGGTGGTTACATCGCGGTGCTGCTGTGCTCTGGCAGGTCGGAGATCCAGCGCAGCATACATGAAGACCTGGAAGGCCTGAGCGAACGTGATGGCCTGGACCTGCGCGTGCTGGATGGCGAGGGCGACGAAGACCGGCAGGTCACGCTGTTGCAACAGGCCATTGAGGATGGCGCGAGTGCCTTCATCATCTGCGCGCTGGACACTGTAAAGCTGACCCCGCTGCTGGACAGGATCATCGCACGAAATCAGGCCGTGACCTTCATGTCGGTGACCGATTATGAAGACGGGGCCCAGCTCGATGCCCAGAATTACGCGATCGGCTATCAGATTGGCCTGTCTGCCGCGCTGTATATGAACCGCACGCTGGGCGGCACCGGCGGCGTGCTGGGCGTGTATCCACAAGCGTATGCCGGGGGCGTCCTGCGCATACAGGGCGCACGCGACGCGCTGGCCGAATATGCGCCGACGGTGCGCTGGCTGGGCGAAGTGGACGCGCTGACCCAGGAAACAGCCAGCAGCAGCATCCAGTCGTATGTGCAGCAGGCCAGTAATCCGCCGCAGGTGCTGCTGAGCAGCATGGACACGCTGGCCTACGGGCTGGTGGAGGGACTGGAAGCATCGGGCGTCGGGCCTGAACAAACCTCGATTTTCAGCGTGAATGCCGAGGCTTCCATCATCCCTTATATCGAAGCAGGGCGCTTCGTTCGCGGATCACTGTCGCTCGATCACAGCGAGGGTGCGCGCCTGCTCTACATTTCGACCATTCAGCAGATGGCGGGCGCGCCCACGCCGCAGTACGTGCAGTACGGCCCAAATATCCTGGTCACGCAGGAGACGCTGCGCGCTGGCACACTGCCACCATCCTGAAGTTATCCAGCGGCCACAGGCTCCGTCTGCGCCTCACGGGCCAGCAGTGCGGCCTTGCGCGCCGTGCCCCATTTGTAGCCACGCAGGGCGCCATCCGCGCCAATCACACGATGACACGGAATCAGCACCGCCAGATGATTACTGGCGCAGGCGGTCGCCACGGCACGGGCAGCAGTGGGCTGGCCAATCGCATGGGCGATCTGGCTGTAGGTGCGCGTCTCGCCACGCGGAATCTGCTGCAGCGCGTGCCACACTTTCCACTGAAACGCGGTCGCCTGCACGTCAAAGGCCAGGTCATGCGCGGGTGCAGCCCCTGCCATGACGGCGGACAGCACATCGCCCAGCACCGCATTCAGCGCCTCATCCTGGCGCGACAAGCCGGCCTGCGGATACTCACGCTCCAGCGCCGACAGGGCCGCCTGCGCGTCGTCATACAGGCCCACCGCGCACACGCCGCGTTCGGTCACGGCCACCAGCAGTGTCCCCAGCGGGGTGTCGGCCGTGGTATAGCGAATATCCAGCATCGGGCCACCTTTCTGATACTGCGCGGGCGTCATGCCCAGCCGGTCGCTGGCGCGCTCGTAGGCGCGGCTGACAGAGCCATAGCCGGCATGATACACGGCCTCAGCCACGCTCTCGTGTGATTTCAGCGCGTGCCTGAACTGGCGCAGGCGCAGCGCCTCCACATACTGATGCGGCGTCACCCCCACGATTTCTTTAAACACTTCCTGCACGTAGCCCGCGGCATAGCTGAAGGTCTGGCTGAGCGCGGCCAGCGAGGTCGCGTCTCCGTCTGCGCTGTGCGCCTCCAGATGGTCGGCCATGCGCTGGGCCAGCGCGACGCGTGGGTCTGACAGGGCGGCCTGGTGCGGATGACAGCGTTTACACGGGCGGAATCCGGCATGTTCGGCGGCGGCAGGCAGCGCGAAAAAGCGGACATTTTCGCGGCGCGGCTGGCGCGAGGCACATGACGGCCGGCAGAAGACGCCGGTCGTGCGCACCGCATACACAAACTCGCCATCGGCGCGCTTGTCGCGGCTGATGACAGCCTGCCATGCCTGCTCATCAAACGAAGGGGTCGTCATAGGGGATGCTCCCGGCTGCATGTTTTGCGATAGCCTCAGTGTACGGGTATCCGGCCGCGCATTATATCCGCATATGCAGATGCAATTCGGGGATACAGATCAGTACGGGCAGACCGACTGGGCATCATAGACCGGGCTAAGCGCGCCATAGCGATTCAGCAGGCCAACCGCCTCCGGCCGCGCAGCGATCACCGCACGCACCGCCTCGCAGGCAGAGCGCAGATTGTTGGCCGCCTGCAGGCCGTCCCAAAAGCGAATCGCCAGCTCGGCATACACCGGGGCCAGCGCCAGGTCCGGGTAGAGCGCCAGGATTTCCGCGTGCGTCGAGATCAGTTCCGGGGCTTCCAGGTCGGCATAGGCGATCAGCAGGCGATAGCGCGCATACGACACCAGCGTGCCGGCGTCGTCATTCTGCCAGTTTTCCAACGCCGGGCTGTCGATGGCGAGGCGATAGAGTGCAATCGCGTCGCGGGTGCGCCCCTGCGAATAGGCCTCGTCGGCATCATGGATCATCTGCACGCGGAAGCGCGGCGGGTCGTACTCGGTATAGCTGCGCACATAGGTGCCGCCGTCCCAGTCATAGATGATCTGGCCGGTGCGCAGCGGGCCGGTCTGGGCGTCGCCATCGTCGGTCATGCGCACGACGATTTCGGTGATGCGGTCGCCGTCGATATCCACCGGCGTGGGGGCTTCGGCGCTGGTCACGCCACCACCCAGCAGATTGACAAAGCGGCCGCGCGGGGCATCCCAGGCCGTGATCTGCGTGGTCGTCTGGCACAGGTCGCCATCTTCACCGCAGGCGACCGCCGAAAACAGCAGGTCAGGCCGGCCGTTGGCGTTCAGGTCAGCGACATTCAGCAGGGTCGGCGGTGCGGCCGTGCTGTCCTCGCTCATAATGGCCTGATAGCGCTCCAGGTAGCGGCCGTCTGCGCAGCCATAAATGACGAGCGAGCCGCCCGCGTCGGGTGCACGGTAGCTGAGCAGCACTTCGGGCGTGCCGTCGCCGGTCAGGTCGAGGTCCCCGCGCACGAAGCCGGTCTCCAGCATGCCCCAGGTATCGCGCAAAACACTCTCCATACCGCCCGCGCTGCCGCCCGCGGTCAGATAACGCTCGATCGCGGTGGTAACCGCCGCAGATGTACGTGGTGCCCCGTCAGGGCTGTTGGCCGCCAGCGATGCCGACGCGTCAGGCGCGGGACAGGCGGTGGTATTGGGCGTGGGCGTGGGCATGTTCGCCAGCGCGATGGCCGTGGCCGGGTTCGCCAGTCCTGTCTGGCCGGAAGCGGCCGCCGCTGGCGGCAGGTCGCCACGCACCACGCGCCCGGCCGTCATCGTAGGGAAAATCACGACATCGGCGGCGGGCACGCTGGCAGACGGGGCAGGCGCACAGCCCGCCGCAATGACCAGAAAAGCGATAGAATAGGGCAAAAATCGTCTCATAGCGCGGATTGTAGCACAGGCAGTCCGCCCCTGCATGGAGTGTCTGAATGCCCGTTACGATACGCGCTGCACGCGCCGAAGATGCGGAGACCATCCGCGCGATGATCCGGCATGAAACGCTGGATCCGACCAGTATGAAGTGGCCCAATTTCGTCATCGCCGAGGATACCGATGCGTCCGGCGCGGTGCAGGTGGTGGCTATCGGCCAGATCAAGCCGCTGCCCGGCGGACATCGCGAATTGGGCAGCCTGATCGTGGTCGAGTCGCATCGCGGACGCGGCCTCGCCGGGCAGGTGATTGCTGCGCTGGAGGCCAACGCCCCGCGCCCGCTGTATCTGCTGTGCGAGACGAAACGCGAGGCGCTGTATGCGCGCTATGGCTACCAGCCGCTGAGCGTGTGGCGGGCGCCAGTGGTGCTGGCGCTGAAATGGCTGGTGCCGACCGTGCTGTGGGGCTGGCGCGGCTACAGCTTCCGGCTGATGGTCAAGCCGTGAATTCAGGCTTTCAGCAGGCGGCTGTTTCTGGCATCGCGCTGAGCCTTGACCGCATTGACGATCTCCTGAATGTTGCGGTTATACCCCGAAAGCAGGCGTTTCGGACGCATGTCGGTAAACTGCGCCCCCATCGCCAGGAATGATGTCGCCGTGCGGGCATCGCCGTCGCACAGCACCGGCACGATCGGCACCTTGTACAGATCGGCGCAGGCCAGTTCCTTGTCCACATATTCAGACTTCTTGGCGGCCGGGGTCATCAGCAGCACGATACAGCCCGCCCGGCGGATGGCGTCCTCAATCGCGCGCGACCAGAACGGCGTCCCCACCGCGATACCCTCATCGGTCCACACGCCCAGGTTATGCGCGCGCAGGCTGGCCGCAATCCGGCGCATCCAGCGGGCATCTTTATGCGCATAGCTGATCATCGCGTCAATCTGCTGGCCGGGGTCGAGCACCGTCTCAACTTCCTGGCTGGCGCGTTCGTCTTCAGCAGTGTCCATCTCGGGCGGAGCGACATAGACATCCCCATCATTAAGATTGATTACGCCTTGGCTAATCGAGCCGATATTCACGATCTTGTTGGCATACTGCGCGGGCTGCTGCGGGAAATGTGCCTGCCGGGAAAAGTCAGGGATAGACGGATCGATGTAGGGCACGATCTCATCGGCAAGCACCACCTCTGCAGGCAGCACGATCTCGTCAGGCTGCGCCATGAGGGGCCGTGTCAGAATCTGATTGAGCAGGCCGACCGCATTCAGCAGGGCGGGGTCGAGCGCATTGAGGCGCTCCATGCGCCGAAACCACGGCGTCAGATTCGCCAGCATCTGCTCAGACAGCGGCCTGCCCCGATAAATCTGGGTCCCATCGCCATGCGACTCGATCACGCGCATCAGGGCTTCGTAAGTGCTGGCCACTTCCGGCTCAGCGTGCCGCTCACCAGCCAGTCTGATGACCTGAACAATCTCATTTGTAATCATACTGTCGCCGGACATACACCCTGCCTTAACTATAAACAAACCTAATCTGGACACAGCTTATCATAAATTTGGCCTATCCGAAAATAGGATGACAGGCTTGGCAAAAGGCGGCGTCCTGCCTTACGATCAGGCTAACGCAAAACACGAGGCGCGCATGAGGGACATACAACGACCGGATACCCAGGCACAGGTGGCACGCGTGCTGTGGATCACGCTGGTGCTGAACGCACTGGTGGCCTTCGGCAAGATCGCCATCGGGACGGTGACCGGCTCGCTCTCCATCACGGCGGACGGCTTCCATTCGCTGATCGACGGCGCGGGCAACGTGATCGCTCTGATCGCCAGCCGCATCGCCGCCCAGCCGCCGGATGCCAACCACCCGTTCGGCCACCGGCGCGTGGAAACGATCGCCGCGCTGGGCATTGGCGTGCTGCTGCTGTTCACGGCTTACGAGGTCGTCACCAGCGCGATAGAACGGCTGCAATCGGGCACCACGCCGGAGATCAATCCGCTGGCCTTCGGCGTGCTGATCGGCACGCTGTGCGTCAATGTATTCGTGGCGATATATGAGCGCCGCGCCGGAGAGCGCCTTAATTCACAGATTCTGCTGGCCGACAGCGCCAATACCAGTGCCGATGTGTTCGTCACGCTGTCGGTGCTGGCGGGCATGCTGCTCACGCTGGCGGGCATCACCTGGGCCGACGCGATTATCGCGCTGGTCATCGTGGCGCTGATTGCGCGGGCGGGCTGGGGCATCCTGAAACGCACCGGCGGCGTGCTGGTCGATCTGGCGCCGCTGCCAGAGGCAGAGCTGACCGCCGCTGTGGCGCAGGTGGCGTCTGTGGACGAAATCGTGCGCGTGCGCTCACGCGGGCCGAACAACGATGCCTATGTGGATATCGATGTCGCGGTGCCGCCGGAGACCACCGCCGACCGTGCCGCCGCGATTGCCGGGGCGATCCGCGAGAAGATCACATCTGAATTTGACGGCGTGAGCGAAGTCGAGGTGCATTTTGAGCCGAAGCGCGAGGCCGCGCCCGATTACGCGCTGATGACGCGGGCGTGTGCCGACGCGCTGGGGCTGGCCACCCACGCCGTGCATGTGACCGAAGGGCCGCGCGGCAAGGTGCTGGAGCTGCATGTGGAAGTCCCGGCGGGCTACACGCTGGGGCAGGCGCACGAGCGCGTCAGCGAGCTGGAGAAAAAGCTGCGCAGCACCATGCCGAACCTGGGCCAGATTATCTCGCACATCGAGCCCAAAGAGACGCATCCCATCCCGGAAGCCCCGCTGCCCGACCTGGCGCAGATGCGCAAAGACGCATCGGCTGTGCTTTCGGGGGAATTTCCTGAAGGCGGCTGGCACGACATTCAGGTGATCGCCGCCGGGGAAGGCGCTGCCATTACCGCCCATGCCAGCCTGCCCGCCGACACCTCGCTGACCGACGCGCACATCCTGGCCGAAGAAGCAGAACGCGCCCTGCGCGCCCGCCTGCCCGACCTGCAACGCGTGACCATCCACACCGAGCCGCACGAGTAAACCAGCTTTTTGAACCGCCAGGACGCCAAGGTGGCATAAAAAATGCGGTTTCCAGGAATGTGGCCTCACCCCTCAGTCCCCTCTCCACGATGTGGACGAGGGGATGACTTACAGCCAACATTTGAGCGAAAAATATGCATTTTGTCCCTCATCCACGCCGTGGAGAGGGACGGCGGAGCGCAGCGACGCAGGGTGAGGCTGGATAAAGGCGCGGTTCAACTGTTCAACATTCATCACCTTCCTCATCTGCCCCTCATGCTGGCCTGTTGACGCTGACCCTGGGGCACGGTCTATGCTTGTAGGTATACCGTCAGACGAGGGATACAGGCCATGCCGGGGCAGAAACTAACGATCGGGCAGACAGCATCGCTGCTGGGCATCACGCCCAAGGCCATCCGCCATTATCACGAGATTGGCCTGCTGGGCGAGCCAGAGCGCGGCGAGAGCGATTACCGGCTGTATGGCCTGGCCGACATGCAGCGCATCCAGACGATCCTGCGCATGCAGCGCCTGGGCCTGACCCTGCAACAGATTCGGTTCATCCTTGAAGCGGACGAGCCGGATACGCTGCTGCGTCATCTGCTGCACCAGCGCACGCATGCCCTGAACGACGAAATCGCCCGATTGCAGGATCAGCAGCGGCACATCCAGGCCTTCCTGCAGGACGATGCCTCGATCCTGACGCCACCGGCTGACCCGTCCGCCTCATCCGCGACCGTGCTGTATGAGGTGCTGCGGCCAGCGTCACACGGGCTGGCGGATGTGCTGATACAGGTGGAGGGCGACACGCTGCGCGCCATTGACCGGCTGTCATGGTCGGACGCGCACGCGGACTTCTGGGAACAGACGGCGCGCGCCATGACGAAGCATCTGCTGGCGCATGAACACGATGTCATCCTGTGGCTGGAGCGCTATCTGGCGCTGGCCGCCATGCCCGCGGACGACCGTCAGGCGCAGGCGTGGCTGGGCGAGCTGCGCGGCAGCCGCAGCCGGACGCTGCTGTTACGCGCGCTGTCTGCCGAATCGCAGGCGCTGCCCGCCGCCGAGAGCCAGCGCGTGATGCACCTGCTGGCCCAGCATCTGTTTGAACAGGCCACCCCCCTCCAGCGCCTGTTTATTGAAACCCTGTATGCCGGAAGGTGAAATATGTTTTCGACTGCCGATACCCCGTTCCTGCTCGGCGTAGTCTTTCTGCTCATCCATGAGCTGGACGCGGTGCAGCAGGGCGAATGGCGCTTCTTTTTCGCCTGGCTGCGCGCCAGCGACGAGACCAAAACGCGCCTGTTCAACGCGGCGCATGTCCCGCTGCTGCTCCCCATTTTGGCCAATCTGGCTACACCGTCGTTTCAGCTGGGGCTGGATATTTTCCTGATCGCCCACGCGGGCATCCACTGGGCGCTGCGCCATCACCCGCTGATTACCTTTAACAATGGCTTCAGCCGCATCTGGATTTTTGGCGGGGCGCTGCTGGGCCTGGCCCACGCCATCGTGCTGGTGTCCGCCTGAGCGAGCTTCCCCAACCAGATGCATAAGCGCCAGGACACCTCGCAATAAGGCGTCCTGGCTTTTGATTGTTAAATCCCTTAATACAACCCACCCGGCAGCCCATCCCACAACCGGCCTGTTTTTGGCACCGCCTTTCGGGGGATATACGCGGCGTTTTTACACATCTATACAATATTGACTAATTTCCTTAACAAAAATCACGGCGAAAAGTGATTTACTTTTAAGAAACTTTAACATATAATCTACATGTCTTAATGAGACGCAGGGACTACGACTTCAGGGATTGCATGGCGGTCCTGCCAAAGAGTACGAGCACCCACGTGGTTTAGAAGACGCTCTGGTCGGTAAGCTGATGTTGATTGGAGGAACCACATGGCAAGCCTGATTCCCGTACTGGTTTGTGTGATGTTGATCGTGGCGCTGGCATACTTTGCAGTTGCCTGTGCCTATGAAGCCGGACTCGCGGTTGTTCGCCGCCTGCCCGACCCCGTTCGTGTGCGTATGAACCGGATGATCACCGTCAATCTTCGCACCCTGCTGTAACGCAAGCACCGCGGGCGCATCTGCACCCGCACAACCAAACCCACGAACAAGTCACGCGCTGCAACCCTTAAGGATTGCGGCGCGTGTGCTTTCATATGCCCCTGTTTACTAGGGGGCGCGAAATCACGCATGATTTCGTATGCTGAGTGATATACACTATGCGCGATTGTGGTGACATGCTGTCGCCGTCGCATGGGTATTGGGAAAGGATCGTGTACGATGAGGCGAGTTGGAACAGGCCGTGCGCTCTGGCTCATCGTGGCTGTGTGTCTGCTTCTGGTGCTGTCTGCCCTGCCTGCCAGTGCGCAGTCGGGCGCGCGCGTCGCCTTTGTGAATACCTCCGGGCAGCTCGTCATCGGCAGCGCGGATGGCTCGTATCGCTGGATTGTGACCAATCCGGGCGAAATGCTGGTGCAGCCGGTCGGCTTCACCTGGTCGCCCGATGGCCGCACGCTGTTTCTTGCGGTGAACAACGGCGCGGGCATCAGCCTGCGTTTTGCCGATACCGCCGCGCAGTCGGTGACGGAAGCGGCACAAAGCGGCGCATCCGCCATCACTGGCGGCGGCTGGACACGCGACGGACGCGGCGTCATGGTGTCCGATGGCAATTCGATCACCTTTATTGGGCGCGATGGCAGCATCGCCCCGGTCGTCACCGGCCAGTCGGGCCTGAGCCTGTTTTCGCCCTACGGCGATGCGCGCCCCAACCTGCCCGGCGCACGGGCCGTTTCGAGCGGCAACACGCATGTCTTCTTCCAGCAGGGCGACGGCCGCTATGCCGTGGCCGCGCTGGATGGCAGCAGCGCCTTCCCGCTGCCAGGCAGCAATGAACAGAACGCGCGCGCCAGCGGCCTGTGGGCCGATAATGCGCCGCTGGTGGCCTATTGGGGCTATGAGGGCAGCGCCATCCTTTCGGTGACGAATGCCACCAACGGGCAGACGCTGACGCTGAACAGCGGCCGCACCGCGCCGATCACGCCGGTGCTGTGGCTGCCCAATACCACCGTGCTGCTCTATCGCGATGCCAGCGGCGTCGTGCGCGCAGCAGACATGGGCTGCCTGGCGTCGTCGTGCAGTAGCGACCCGCTGCAAAGCGGTCTTGAAGTGCTGCCGCCCACCGCCACCGAAGTCGTGCTCAGCAATGGCGCGCTGTATTACCAGGACGGCAATAACATCATGGCGCTGAACAGCGCGTGCATTTCGTCTGGCGCGTGCGCCGGGTCCGCCGTGATGGTGGCCGCCAATGCCGCCCCGTCGACGATGATCAGCGCGGCCGGGAATGTGCTGTTCTTCACCGGCTTCAGCGCCAACCCGAACGATGTGAATGACCGCAGCGCGCAGGTGGTGGTGGTCAATGGCTGCCAGTTCAGCGGCGGCTGCACGGTCGCGGCGGCGATCCCCAGCGCGCTGTCGGGCACGCTGTCGGCCGATGGCAGCGCCGCGCTGTACGACTCACCGGCGGCAGGCGGCCTGTTTGCCGTCAGCCTGACCAGCGGCGCGAATACCTACCTGGCCGATTCGATGGGCGCGCCCGGCCTGGCGCTGGCCCGCTGGGGCGGTTAAGCCCGGCAGCCAGACTGCACTAAAGCACGAACTATCCCCTCAGTCGATGCGTCGCTGGGGGGATTTGTGTACTCAGGTTTCGCGACAGCCGTTTCAAAGGGTTCATTGAGTTTCTCTGAAGGAACAGGCATGCACACCCCAAACCTGTCGATACCCAATGACTTTCCCGCTGGAACACCCTGTCCTGTGCCTCTGGCGGACCATCTGGCCCTGACCTTTGTCTGGTGCCCGCCGGGTGAATTTCTGATGGGCAGCCGACCTGACGATCCGTACGGCATGGGTTATGAGAGGCCTCAGCACCTGGTCACTATCACGCAGGGATTCTGGATAAGTCAGACGATCATCACCCGTGAGCAGTGGCGTTTGCTGGAGCCTCAGGCTTGGATACCGACCGGCGGAGAGAAGTTTCCGGCTCATCCGGCCACTTGGGACGATGCGGCGGCATTCTGCATAGCGATGACGGAAGATCTGCATGCCAGCGGCGCGCTGCCGCAAGATCTTATGCTGGATTTCCCCACCGAGGAAGAATGGGAATACGCCTGCCGCGCAGGCACCACGACGACCTGGTATTTCGGAGACGATGAATCGTTACTCGCCGATCACGCCTGGTATAAAGCCAACAGTGACAACAGGCAGCATCCCGTCGGCCTCAAGCTGCCCAATCCGTGGGGACTGTATGACCTGTATGGCAATGCTGCTGAGTGGTGCAGAGAAGATACTTACAATTATCGTCGGGGTAAACCTGCCATCCCGAAAGGAGCTGATCTACAACGAGCGATACGCGGAGGTGATTACGGTTCGCCCAGTTATTCGTGCAGATCAGCGATACGCTTTAGCACAGATCGATTTAATGAATTCAATGATGATATCAGCCTGAGGCCTGTGTTACGGGAGAACAACGCACTGTGACAACAAGCCGGACCATCATGGCCGACCGGGAGCGCATCAACGATTTTTCCAACACCAGTGAGGCTGGTCATGCGTGAACTGAACGCGTTGCTGCATAGCAATCATGCTGCTGGAACGAAGGTTGATGTTTTTTTAGACAAGGCGTTAACCCTCACCTTTGTCTGGTGCCCGCCGGGTGAATTTCTGATGGGCAGCCGACCAGATGACCTGTATGCACGAGAATCTGAGCAGCCTCAGCATCTCGTTGTCATTCCACAGGGTTTCTGGATCAGTGCGACCATCCTGTCGGTAGAGCAGTGGCGTTTGTTTGAGCCGGATGCCTGGATACCACCTGAAGGCGCGCGTTGCCCGGCGCATCCGACCACGTGGGACGATGCGGCTGCTTTCTGCGTGACCATGACCGAACGCCTGCATGCCAGCGGCGCGCTGCCCACCGACCTTAAGCTAGATTTCCCCACCGAGGAAGAATGGGAGTATGCCTGCCGCGCAGGCACCAAGACGACCTGGTATTTCGGAGATGATGAGTCATTGCTGGCCGATCACGCCTGGTACAGAGCCAACAGTGATTTGCAACTTCATCCTTTGGGCCTGAAGCTGCCCAATCCGTGGGGACTGTATGACGTGTATGGCAATGCTGATGAGTGGTGCAGAGAAGACATATATAAATATGGCCACGGTAATAAACGCTTATCGAAAGAATTTCGGGCGATTCGTGGGGGCGATACTTTTGGTATAGCAAATTCTTGTCGTTCTGCCGCGCGTCACAGTTGCGCACGCTTTAACGAATTTAACGACGAAATCAGCCTGAGGCCTGTGTTGAGGAGCAACGCATCGTGACCTCGGCCTGTCCCCGGAACAGCCCCCATGTGCGTGAGGGCATTTCCCGGTTCGCGGGCGTGATCGGGGCGATTTCTATTGACACATGAATTGATATTTTCTATAGTGTCTCGACAGCTTCGGCGGGATACCCCAACTCCCTGCTGAAGGCAGCGATGCACGATCCGCTTATTCGCCCAAAAAACAGGTCACACGATGCGCCCGGTTACTGAACCACGCTGCCAGACGCATATCCTTCTGACCCGCATCCGCCAGGCCGCAGCAGACTCACGGAGCGCGGCCGCGCATGTCGGCTGGGCGCTGGTCGATGACAATCGGCTCCCCCAACGGTGCTAACCCGCGTTTCATCGCTGCACCCACCCATGTCCGGGCGGTGGCATCCTGCCCTGCCCACACCCATTGCGCTCTTTTGACTTGCAGGGAGGCCACATGCCCTTTGCGCTGATTATCGTATTTCCATTCCTGCTGGCTGCTGCGCTTGCGGCGGCATCGGCACGCCTGCGCACGTCCGCCCAGGGGGGCATCGCCGCGGCTGTGATGGGCGGGCTGTTCGTCACGGCGCTGACGCAGCTTGGCGCCGTCACCGAGGCAGGCGCGCTCGTCTTCACCGTCCCGTGGGTGCCGCAGCTCGGCCTGTCGCTCTCGCTGTATGTGGACGGGCTGGCGCTGTTATTCACGCTGCTGGTGACCGGCATCGGCATCGCCGTGATGCTGTACGCGGGCTTCTATTTCGATGATGCGCGCAAAAGCAGCCGGTTCCTGGGGCTGCTGCTCGCCTTCACCGGCAGTATGCTGCTGCTGGTGCTGGCCGGAAATATCCTCACGCTGTTCATCGCCTGGGAGCTGACGAGCATCATCTCGTTCCTGCTGATCGGCTTCTATGGCAAGGAAGCAGGCGCACGGCGCGGCGCATCGCAGGCGCTGATGATTACCGGCGGCGGCGGCCTGGCGCTGTTCGTCGGGCTGGTGCTGGCGGGCACCGCCGTCGGCTCGATGGAGCTGGGTGATATCCTGTCCAGCGGCGACCTGCTGCGCGAGAACGGCTGGTATGCCGCGATTGCGATCCTCATCATGGCCGGCGCGTTCACCAAGAGCGCGCAGTTCCCCGTGCATTTCTGGCTGCCCAATGCCATGTCCGCACCAACGCCGGCCAGCGCCTTTCTGCACTCGGCCACCATGGTGAAAGCGGGCATCTACCTGCTGGCGCGCTTCTCGCCCGTGCTGGGCGATACCCCGCTGTGGACGACCGCGCTGCCGTTATTTGGCCTGGCGACCCTGCTGGTGGGCGGGGTCTTCGCCCTGCGCCAGCGCGACCTGAAAGGCATGCTGGCCTACACGACGATCGCCATGCTGGGCAGCTTCGTCGCGCTAATCGGCCTGCCCGGCGAACACGGCCTGAAGGCGGCCTATGTCGGGCTGGTCGGGCACGGGCTGTATAAATGCGCGCTGTTCCTGGTGGTCGGCGCGGTCGACCACGCGGCAGGCACGCGCGACATCACAAAGCTGGGCGGCCTGCGCGCGCAGATGCCCGGCTTTGCCATCGTGGCCGCGATCGCCGGGCTGTCGATGGCCGGCGTGCCCCCGCTGATGGGCTTTGTGGGGAAAGAGCTGCTGCTGGACGATTTCATCACCGATATTCCCGCGCTGCTGGTCATCGTCATCAGCGCGACCTGCATGGTGGCGTGCGCGGCGCGCATCTTCTGGGATGTCTTCATGCGCCCGACGCCGCACAGCCACGAGGATGAACACGACGACGGGCATCACGGCCATGCGCTGCCGCGCGGGCTGGTGGCTGGCCCGGCCGGGCTGGCCGCGCTCTCGATCATCGCCGGCATCGGCATCGGCCCGCTGATGACGCCGCTGATCCAGCCGGCCGTGGGCGAGCCGATCACGCTGTATCTGTTTCCGCCGTACATCAACCCGCCCTTCATCGTCAGCATGGTCGTGCTGGCGCTGGGCGCGGCGCTGTTCTTCACGCGCCGCTTCTGGCTGGCCTGGACGATCCCCACGCTGCCGACCGGCACGTCGCTCTATCACGGCTCGGTGCGCGGCGTCGAGCGCATCGCCGATCAGGTGCTGAAGCTTCAGGGCGGCAAGATTCGCTACTACCTGGCCGTCATCCTGGCGACCGTCGCCGGGCTGCTGGCGATCGCGCTGGTGCGCATTATCCCGTTCTCGATTGCGCCGATCACCGTCAGCAATGCCAGCGACGCGCTGAAAGCCGCGCTGCTGATCCTGTCGCTGATCGCCACGGGCTACAGCCTGCTGGTGGAAAAACACATCGTGGCCGCGCTCACCCTCGGCCTGGCGGGTTACGCCATCGGCGGCATCTTCCTGCTGGAGCCTGCCCCGGACGTCGCGCTGGTGCAGTTCCTGGTGGAGACCCTGGCGACCGTGCTGATCTTCCTGATTCTAGCGCGCACCAGCGAGCAGGAACGGCGCATGGCGATGGAACGGCTGTGGGGGCAGACGCGCCCGGGCATGCTGCGCGATATCGTCATCGCCACGGTGACCGGCGTCGCCATGACCATTTTCGCGCTGGCCGCCGTCAGCAGCCGCCCGACGCCGAATCCGATTTCGCGCTGGCACCTGCTGAATGCGCCGCGCGTGGGCGTGACTGACGTGGTGGCCGGCATCGTGACCGACTTCCGCGGCACCGATACGCTGATCGAAATCACGGTGTTCGGCATGGCGGGACTGGGCGTGCTGACGCTGCTGGCGCGGCCGCAACCCGGCAAGACCACGCCGCTGATTTTCAAATGGCGCCGCCGGAAAGAAGCCCCGCTGAAGCTGGAGCAGTCATCCGCCGATGACGACCAGGAGGCGCCGCAACCAGTCATGTACCGCTCGCGCTTCGCCAACCCTGTCACGCAGCTGGCGGCGCGGGTGGTGCTGCCGGTGGCCTTCGTGATCGCGCTGGGGCACATCGCCTATGCGGGCGTGGCCCCCGGCGACGGCTTCACCGCGGGCGTGATTATCGGGCTGGGCATCGCGCTGTGGTTCGTCGTCTTCGGCTATCAGGAAACCAAAACGCGCCTGCGCTGGCTGCAACCCGCCCCGCTGATCGGGCTGGGCATCACCATCGCGCTGGCAAACGCCGCCCTGCCGCTGCTGATCGACCGCGAATTCCTGTCTTTCAGCAGCATTTCCAGCTTCTCGCTGGCCGATATCAAGCTCGCCTCCGTGGTGATTTTTGAAATCGGCATCTGCCTGACTGTGCTGGGCGGCGTGAGCACCATCATGGAAGCCATCTCGCATCCCCTGGAGGCTGAACCCCTATGAACACGCTGTTTGCAATCGCGACCGGCATCATGTTTGGCATGGGCATCTTTCAGATCCTGCGCCGCGACCTGATCAAGGCGGCGATGGGCTTTTACATCCTGTTTGCGGCCGTCAACCTGCTGTTTTTGTCGGTGGGCGCCTATGACGGCCTGATCGCGCCGTATGTGGATGCCGCTGGCCAGACCAGCGCACAGCCCAGCGACCCGCTGGTGCAGGCGCTCATCCTGACCGCCATCGTGATCAGCTTCGGCTCGTATGCGCTGCTGCTCGGCCTGATCGCTGTGACCTCGCGGCGCTTCCGCACGGTGGACAGCGACGAAGTCGATCATCTGAAAGGGTAGTCCTGCATGGACAACGCAATCTTACTCGGACCTATTTTCATCCCGCTGGCGGGCGCCTCGCTGGGCGTGATGCTGGCGCGCAACCGCACCTACCAGCACGCGCTGGCCCTGGTCGCCAGCGTGCTGGCATGGCTGTGCAGCATCGTCATCCTGGCGGCCAACCTGAACGGCGAGATTCTGACCTATCAACTGGGCGGCTGGGCCCCGCCGTTCGGCATCGTGCTGGTGGCCGACCAGCTCACGTCGGTCTTCGCGCTGATGGCCACGACGGTCATGCTGGGCGGCGTGCTGTATGCGCTGGGCTGCCGCGATAAAAGCGTGTCATCGCCGATGTTCATGCCGCTGTTCCTGTGCATGGGCGTGGGGCTGAACGGCTCGCTGTATACCGGGGACATCTTCACGCTGTTCGTATTCATCGAGCTGATGGTGATTTCGTCGGTCATCCTGGTGGCCATCTCGGACAATCGCCTAGGCCTGGAAGCGGCGATCAAGTACCTGTTCATCAGCGGCGTGGGCTCGCTTTTCCTGCTGACCGGCATCGCCGCGCTGTATGCCACATTTGGCACGCTGAACATGGCCGACATCGGGCGCCTGCTGGCGTCTGGCGAACGCCCGCTGCTGGCGCAGGCCGCGGCCGTCATGCTGATGTGCGCCTTCCTGCTCAAAAGCGGCGTGTTCCCGTTCCACTTCTGGCAGCCGGACTTCCACACCACGGCGCCCACGCCGGTGCACAGCGTGCTCTCGTCGGTGGTGGTGAAGGCGGGCATCTACAGCATCATCCGCATGATCACGCTGATGTTCACCGATGAAGCGCCGCTGATCCAGAATATCCTGGTGGTGCTGGGCATCATTGGCATCTTTTTCGGCAGCCTGGCCGCCCTGCGCACCTATGACGCCAAGCGTATCCTCGCGTATTCCACCTTCGCGCAGGTGGGCTTCATCCTGGTCGGCATCGGCTGGGGATCGCCGCTGGCGCTGGCCGCCGCCATCGTATACGCGTTCAACCACTCGCTGATCAAAGCTGCCCTGCTGATGATCACCGGCTATATCGCCAGCCGCACCGCCGCCAAGACCTCGCGCCTGTCGGAAATCGGCGGCGCGGGCAAGACGCTGCCGCTGGCCGGTCTGCTGTACTTTGTGGGCGGGCTGGCGCTGGCCGGCGTGCCTCCGCTGAACGGCTTCATCAGCAAGCTGACGCTGGTGCAGGGCGGCATCGGCGTGGGCCAGTGGGTCGCGCTGGGGCTGGTGGTGGGCGCGGGCACGCTGACGCTGCTGTATATGACGCGCACATGGCAGTTAATTTTCCAGGTGCAGCCGGCTGAGCCCGTGAAAATGAAGTCATATGGCGACAGCGCGCTGGCCCCCGCCCTGCTCATTGTGATGTGCGTGGTGCTGGGGCTGTATGCCTCGCCGCTGATCGACCTGGCCATGCGCGCCGTGGAGCAGATTGGCGATCCGACCCTGTATATCCGCGCTGTGCTGGGAGGTTGACATGGCCCAATCCATGATCGTGCTGGCGTTCATCATCAGCGGCGTCTGGATGATCGTCACAAACCGGCTGACGCTGGAGAGCTTCGCCGTCGGGCTGATCATCGGCCTGGTGTCGGTGCTGCTGGTGCGCCCGAAAGATGTGAACCTGCGGCTGGTGCGCCTGCCGCGCCAGATTTTTTACCTGATCGTGTACATGGCCACGCTGTTCTGGGACATCCTGCTGTCGGGCATCGATGTGGCGCGGCGCGTGGTGTCGAAGGACATGCGCCTGAATACCGGCATCATCGCCGTGGAGACGCAGGATGAGACGCAAAACGGATTGATCGCCGCGCTGAGCGCCAATGTCATCACGCTGACGCCGGGCGAGCTGGTGGTCGAGCTGGACGATCAGCACACGATGTATGTGCACTGCCTGGACGTCAGCACGAGCGTGATGAAGGCTGACGGCCAGCAGACGCAGCGGCTGAAACTGTTCAAACGCATTCTGGGGAGGGACTGATGAGCACCCTTGCCGCAAATCTGGTCCAAATCGCGGTCATCGTCATGATTTTCCTGCTGATGCCATGCGCATGGCGCGCCTTCAAGGGGCCCAGCCCGGCAGACCGGCTGCAGGCGCTGGACACCATCACCATGCTGCTGATCGGCATCATCGTGCTGCTGGCCGTGGTGCAGGGGTCGTCGTTCGTGATCGACGTCGCGCTGGCGCTGTCGGCCTTCTCGTTTGTGGCCACGCTGGCGATTGCGCGCTATCTGGCCGAAGGGAGGCTGTTCTAGATGCTGGGCGAAATCATAGGACTGCTGTTCATCCTGTCGGGCGTCACCTTTTGCGCGCTGGGGGTGCTGGGCATCATGCGCCTGCCAGACGTGTATTCACGCATTCACGCATCGGGGAAAGTCGCCATCCTGGGCATCTTTGGCCTGCTGGCCGGCACGGCCATCCTGCTGCCAGAGGCGACGCTCAAGCTGCTGGGGCTGGGCGTGTTCATCCTGCTCACCTCGCCAGTGGCCTCGCACGCGATTGCCGCCGCTGCTTACCGGTCTGGCGTGCCGCTGAAGCAGGCCACCCGCGATGACCTGGCCGAGCGCAACCGCGCCATCGCCGCGGAGGAATAAACACCGCGCAGGCAGTCAGCCAGACGCAGGCACTTCACGCGCCACCGTCACCCAGAGCATTACGGGTGACGGTGGCGCATGTCATGTATTGATGCCGCGATCAGCCCAGCGGATTGCGACTGACCAGCACCAGCGTACCAGGCTCGAACAGCGTGGCACAGGTGAAGCCGGGGAAATCAGGCACGGTGTAGCTGCCGATAATCTCCGGATGACGGGGCACTCCGCTGGCCGCCAGCCAGATCAGCGTGCCCTGGCCGCGCAGGCAGAACACCGCGCCGCCGTTAAAGTAGCTCAGTCCGCCGGGGCTGAAAATGTCGATGGCCTGCTGCACGCCCAGTTCCACCAGCCCAGGCACGCCCAGATTGGCCTCGCCGTACATTGGGCTGCCCAGCCAGCTGGTTGGCGCGCCATTCTGGAACATCACACGGCAGTTGATAGCCTGGCCGTCAGCATCGGCCACGCTGGAGCGTACCACACCACCGTCTTCGAAGTTATGCGTCTCGCACAGCGGGGTGGGAGGCGGCGGCGGTGGCGGCAGCGGCGTAGGCAGCGCCGTCAGCTCGACGATGCCGACTTCGACGCTGGGCAGCGACCGCGTCGTCGGGTATTCGATCGCGCTGCTGGTTGTAATCGCGTGGGCAATCAGCGTGATTCGGCTGCTGTTCAGCAGCGCATTGTCCAGCGCCTGGACGGTGATGACCTGGGGCGCCGCATCGGTGAATGTCAGCGTGACCGGCGATGCCGACCCGTTGACGCTGATCTGGCTGTCATCGAAAGTGAGTGTGAAGCTGACAGACCCGCTGGGCGCACTCGACAGGCTGATGCTGTAGGTCTGCGCGGCGCCATTCTCGTCTTTGGTGATCTGCTGGGGCGTGATGAGAACGCCCGCGCTGTCATCGTCGGCGATAGTTGCCGTGACCGAGGCGACCGTCAGGCCGGCATAGACCGAGTCGCTGGACGAGATCGTGTGGCTGATGGTGCCCGTGTGGGCGCCCTCCGCGACCGCGTCATTCACGGCGCCCACAGTGACATCCTGCGGCGTGTCCCAGTTGTTCGGCGTGAAAGTCAGCGATGCCGGGACGACGCTGAGCTGGCTGCCCCCATTCAGGTTGACCGTCACATCGGCGACCGGCTCACTGGTCAGCACGACCGAGTAAGTATCGGTATCACCCGCTTCGCTCACATCCGTGCTGCCGCCGGACTGCGTAATGGTGACACCCGCAGTATCGTCATCCACGGTGATGAAGGTCAGCGACCTGCCAGTGACGTCGATAGTGTCGCACAGGGACCCGTCCGTAAAATCGAGGGTGAGGGTGTAGGTCTGATCGCCATCATCAATGTCGTCATCCACCGGCACCATACTGACCAGCGTGCCAGTAACAAGCCCCTGGACCACGTTGGCCACAGTATCCGGATCGCCCACCCCTTCAGACGGATCTGACGAGACGATGGTCACGCTGACAGCAGCCGGGGCATTGGAAAAGATAATGCCAAAGTCCAACGCACGGATGTTATTCTCATAGACTGTTTGTGTGCCGGTAAGCAACCGGATGAAGCAGACTTCCGGGACCACCTGCCTGGCCATGACGGCCGGTGCGCCCCCGAATGACAGGCCGGGGACAAATAAGAACGCAGCAGCAATAATGCCTAAAACCATCCTCAACATCTCTTTCCTTTCTCAGACTTGCAGATAAGCCGATTTGCAGGGCCCCGGCCAACAACACGAGGCAGCAGAACCCGGCAGCGTATTAGTTCATCATGATATCAAAAGAGTATCACCTGCGATCATATAGATCGCGATTTTTTAATTTGGTCGTGCTTGCAGGGAAGAACAGGTCGCCTGAGTGCGGGTTGCAGGAGACAAAAATGCCGGTGCTGTCAGCGCACCGGCATCGTATTGCTCTATCACGTGTTCAGGTAGACTGCCTGATGTCTTCAGGCCACGATGCCCACGGCGATGCTGATATAGCCGTCGCGCAGCCAGCCTTCCAGCGTCTCGGCGGAGATATCGCGGGCGGCGGCATCCAGCCCGGTGAAGCCGCGCGGGAACGCGTTCAGGATTTCGATCAGCGTGTCATCGTGATAATAATCACTCAGGTAGTCGTGGTAGATGCCGCGCGGCTCGCCGTCGGGCGCGGCTGCCAGATAGCACCACGGGGCCAGCATATAGCGCGTCTGCGGGGTGATTGGCCGCACTTCAAAGCGCATCGGCTGGGCCACGCGCGCATTCAGGATCGTCTCGGCATAGCGGCTGAGCTGATTCTCGATGCGGTAATTCAGGTGCAGATACTCCATCGTCGCGCCCGGCGTGCGCTTTTTCGTTTGCAGGATGTGCGCGGCTTTGGCCGCCGCCGTGACGTGATCGTTGAAGTCCACCTTGTCGATCAGCGCCTCCGGCAGAATCTCGCGGTGGCTGGAGATGCGCGCGACCACCGTGGGTGTGCCGCAGCCCAGCGACTCATAGACCGCGTTGCCAAACGACTCGACAAAGCTGCCCAGCGCCAGCGTGACGCCGCCATAGCTGAAATAGCCTGGCAGCAGGTTGACCGGCACCCAGTCGTGAAAGACGAAATGCTCGGTCAGGCCGCGTGCGGCGATTTCCCCGCGCATCTTCTCGTAAAATTTCTTCACTTCGGGGTCGTAGTCCATGCCCAGCCACTGCGGCACACACACGCGCAGGTTGGTGATGCCATGTTCTTTCACCAGCCGGTCGGCGACCTCGATCGTCTGCGGCAGGCCTTTGGACGCCTCTGGCCGGTGCGGGTGCAGCACAATCGCGTGCTCGTCCGGGTTGACGCCGTGCACCAGGTCGCGAATGGCCTGCGTCGGCTCCACGGGGCGGAACATCGTCCAGTCGATGCTGTTGCGGATGACCGTCATGTGGGCGGGCAGCTCAGGGAAAAAGCGGCCGACCGTATGCAGGAAGAACTGGCGCGCATATTCGCTGATGACGATCAGCTTGTGCGCCGCAAAGTGAAACGCGCCCTGGATGGTTTCGGGATACACGTTATCGCGCAGCGAGACGACCGTGGGCACATTACGGTACACGTATGGGAAAACAAACTCACCGTCGTGGATGTAGAAGCGGTCGGCCGCCTGGATGTATTCGGCCACGTCCTGGATGATCGCCGCGATATTGTAGGCAGGCGTGTCATAGGGCGCGGGAAATGGCTGCTTGAAGCGCAGCATCGGCAGCACCCGGATATTCTCATGCCACTGGAAGGGTACTTTGGTGTCTTCCCGGCGGGTGCACAGAATGGTGATCTGGTGCCCCATCTCGGCCAGATGCATCGCGATTCGGCGCAGATGCTTTTGTCCGCCGCCCATGTCGTGATCCGGGAACAGCGGGGTGATCGAGAACATGACAATACGCATGGAGCAACCAATCTCGAATACGGTAAGTTTTTGCCAACCTTCATCGGTGAATTATGGCCAATAATGTTACACTGTGCAAAGAAATAGATTAGTAAACAGCTTACAGCAGCGAGAATCCCGGATGACCTCAGCAGAATCCGCACTGCCAGAATATGCCACGCCTGAAAGCCGACAGCGCCTGACGCTGGCGCTGCTCCTGACGCGCAGCTGCCCGATCACGCTGGGCCAGGAAATCGCGCTGACCGGCTCGGCCGCGCGCGGGCTGGCCGATGCCGACAGCGACCTGGAAATTAACTTTTGGGTAGAAGCACTGCCCGCGCCAGACGACCGCGCCGAATGGCTGTACAGCATGGGCGTGCGCGATTACGTGCTGCACTTCAAGCCGCGCCAGGATGATTCATACTGGATTTCAGGCGTGTTTCAGGGGGTCAGCGTGGAGGCCGGGTGGCAGACGTACGCCGCGCTGGAAAACTCGCTGACGCCGATTTTGCAGGGAAAAGTGTACGACCTGAAAGCCCTGACGCTGGCCGAAATTGTCGTCTCGGCGGTGCCCCTGCGCACGAATGGCCTGCTGGGCCAGTGGCAGGAGGCGGCGGCGCTGTATCCGCCTAATCTGCGTAAACGGCTGCTGGATGACCTGCGCAAGCTGGCCACCAATGACGAACGCCACACGACCATGCTGCGCCTGGCCGCGCGCGGCGAATCGCTCGCCCTGCTGACCTATTTGCAGGAAGACGCGACCGCGCTGATTCGGGCGCTGTTCGCGCTGAACGGCCGCTGGGAGGCCAGCGCCAAATGGATGCTGACGATGGCGTCGATGCTGCCGGTCATGCCCGACGGCTGGCACGCCACGCTGGAGCGCATCCTGACCGAGCATAACGGGCAGGCCGTGCAGCTCAGCCGGGCGCTGATGGCGCAGGTGCTGGAGATGGCGGAGGGGTAAGTCCATTCTGCGCCTGTGTCCCCACATCGTGCGGTGTGCACGGCAGGCACCCACCCGCCCTCGCCGCCTGAGGTTCAAAACCTCAGGCTACGAGAAGCCCAAGTCCCTGAAGGGACTGAAATGCAACGTCCTGGGGTGCAGATTCAGCGAAGCAACCACAGCGGCGGCTGTAGAGTCACAGCGTCTTGTGGGTAGTAGTGGCTTGGCATGCCAAGCCACTACGGGGACATAATCCCTGGCGATTCGGAACGAAGGTATCCCCCCAACCAGCGTCTGCTTTATGTCGCCTTGCGGAAGACGGGGATGCGCCCGATCGGCACGTCGACCTGCACGACAGCCCCGCCTGAGATCGTCTCGCCCGTCCAGAAATCGACCCAGTCACCGGCAGGCAGCCAGCACGACGCGCTGTTTACGCCCGGCTCGACCACCGGGCAAACCAGCAGGTCGCGGCCAAAATAATACTGATAGTCATTTGCTTCCGCGTGCCACAGCTTCAGCGGGCGCATCATCGGCTCGCCAGATGCGGCGCTGTGCTGGGCCTCGGCCCACACATAGGGCAGCAGCTTCTCGCGCACCGCCATCAGTTCTTTGAACACGGGTATCACGCGCGCATCGCCGGTCAGCTTCTGGATGTTCCATTGCGTGCGGTCGCGGCTGGGGTCGCGCTTCGGATTGTATTCCGAGTGGTATTGCAGCACTGGGCAGAAGACGGCCATCGCCGCCGCGCGCAGATACAGCTCGGCGGTGGGAATCTCGCCGCTGAAGCCGCCGAAGTCCCAGCCCCAGAAGGGAATCCCGGAGACGGCCGCGCTCAGCCCGGCGAAAATCGAATGGCGGAAGGCGTCCCAGGTCGAGTTCTCATCGCCCGCCCAGTGCATCGGCGCGCGCTGCGAGCCTGTGAAGCCGGAGCGGCTGAAGGTCAGGCCGTCGCGCTTCTCGCGGGCGAATTCGTAATACGCGCTGGTGTACAACTGTGGATATTCGTTCCACAGTTCGGCACCCGTGCGGCCATCGGCAAAGCGGGTGTCTGTGCCCCACATATGCTCGCCGCCATCGGTCTTGAAGCCGTCGATGCCCACATCATCCAGCAGATAGGCGCGTTTGTTCAGCCACCAGTCACGCTCGGCCGGGTTGGTCACATCCCAGATATAGCCGTTGCGGAACCAGAACGGGCGCACCTTGTGCGGCGCCCCATCGGCCTCGCGCACGCCAAAGCCGGACCCGGTAAAATGCGCGTGGTCGGCCTCATGCTGGGCATGCGGCGCTTCCAGCACTTTGAGCACGGGAATCTGCCACAGCAGGATGCGGATGCCCAGGCTGTGCAGCCAGTCGACCATGCCTTTCGGGTCGGGCCACTTGCCGCCCGCCGGAAAGGTGAAGTCGCCCAGCGAAAACGCCTCGGCTCCGGGCCTGGCAGCATACTCGGCATCATTCCATATATAGAAGGTGGTTTCGTCGCTCCAGGCCTCGATCACCACGACCGACGGCTGAATCCCGTTTTCCAGCGACGTGCGCACTTCCTGCTCGACGCGCGCCTGCGAATTCCACTCGTTGCTGCTCATCCACAGGCCAAACGACCATTCGGGCGGCAGCGCGGCCGGCCCGGTGTGGCGCGTGAACGCGGCGATGATGTCCAGCGGATCGGCCGCGGTGAAGGCGTGCAGCGGCAGCGCGCCATCCGGCCCGAGATCGGCCTCCAGCGTCCACTGGTCGGGCGACGAGGCCGCCAGGTCAAACTGCATCCAGCGTTTGCTGTCCACAAACAGGCCAAAGCCCGCCGACGAGAGCAGGAACGGGATGGGCATATAGGTGCGCTTGTCCTGGTTTTTGTACTGCTCATACACGCGCACATCCAGCACATTGCCGCGCTGATCGAGGGCGTTGAAGCGTTCGCCCAGGCCGAAGAAGCGCTCGTCGGGCGCGCACGCAAACGTCAGGCGGACGCGGCGGGGAGTCACGCCATCGGTGAGGAATTCGGCACGCACGGCGCCCGACCAGCCGGACGCGTCGCCATGCAGCACGGGCTGAAACGCGGCCGCATCCGCAGCAACCCACGACTCGCCGCGCACGGTATAGACGTCGCTGGTCACGCCATCGGCGTCAAACCAGTACGTGAGCGTGTCGCCAAACGCGGGCGCAGTCAGCGCGGCATGCCACACATCCTGGTCGATGCGCACCATGCGCTCCAGGAATTCTGCCCCCACACCCTCCTCCTGCTTCTGCTGCCAGTCGGCCTGATGGATGGCGGGCATGCTGATTTCCGGCGCGTCGTTGACGCGGTAATGCACACGCACCGCCTCGGCCGCCCCCGCAGGCCGGGTGACAATCCCGACGGTAAACGGCTCGCCGGCCAGCGGCTGGCGCGGGAAACGCTCCTCCGGCACATGCTCGTACGGATGTTCCTGTCCAAGCGGGGTATGCACAATTGTGGTCATTCTGAACGTTCCTTCAGCAGAGAAGTCAGCCATAAATACATGCCATGCGACCAGAGCAGCGGCGAGGCGGATGTGCCCCATTTCTGCACCCACTGGTCGTAATATTCCGGGGCCAGCAGATGGCCGGCCACCTGCTCCGGCATGGCGCCATCCGGCCCGGCCTGCGACTCGACCCAGGCGACCAACCGGCGCGCCTCATCAACCTGGCCCAGCTCCAGCCGCGCCCAGGCCAGCCAGAGCGTCAGCAGCAGCCATTCGCCGCCGCCAAAATACGTGTCGGCGCGGTAGCGATACACGCCGCCGCCCGCACGATGAATGTCATGTTCAATTTTATCCAGAGTTTTCAGGAAACGGGGATCATCGACTTCAACCAGCCGATACGGCAGCGCCAGCCAGAGCAGGCTGGCATCCACGTTGGCATTGCCCAGAAATTTCATGAAATGGCCGTCAGCCGCCACGCCGTGTGCCAGCACGAACACGCGGATGGCTTCGGGCAGTCCAACGGGCACCAACTCAGGCGCGAGTGTGCGCACAGCGGTCAGCCCGCCGTAGAGCGCGGCCAGCGTGGCCGGATGCACCTGCTGGCGATGTTCTTCCCAGCAGTCGTAATTGGGGGACGGCCACAGGGCCGCCAGATAGCGCACCAGCAGGCTGACCGCAGGACAGGCTTCGTCCCATAAGGCGCGGTCATCATGTTTGTTCACGTGCTGCACCAGACCCCACAGCCATGCGCCGTAGCCGTCCAGCTGAAAATCGGGCCAGTCTTCCTGGCCAATGCGCCCGTCCAGCTCGAAGCGGGTGGGCAGATAATCGCTTTCGTGCAGCGTCTCGCCGCGCGCCAGCTTGTCCAGCAGCGCATCGACCTTGCCGCTGTAACGCAGCAGCGTGCGCGCCGCCCACTGATGAAAAGCGCGCGCGCTGTCGGCCTGCCCGGCGGCATCCATGCCATGCGCGATCCACGCGCCGTCGCGCAGCCACGAATACCCATACTGGGAGAAACTCATGCTGGCGGCATAGGCGCCGTCAAACTGCTCTGCGCGAATAATCTCGATACTGCGTCGATGGTAGTCAGGCATAGGGATTTTCCATAGAAGGTGGGGACAGGTGATTGCAGGAAACAGCAGGCAATTCAGGCACGCCGATCGAACACCGCGTTCCCAATTTGGTTCGGGACATTGGATTGGCGGGCGCGTCGCGACGCGCCCCTACCCGACCCATAACCGTTGCCGTTGTAGGGGCGGCTCGCGAGCCGCCCGTTATCTCAAAGATCATCGCTGCTTTTGCGTAGGGGCATGGCATGCCATGCCCCATGGGCACCAAGTTAAGACGATTCTTCTCCTATTTGCCGGGCGGACACGCAGGTCCGCCCCTACATTCCTCGCGGACAAACAGTTGCAACCGCGAGTTTTTTCCTTCAAATCCGAGCGACTCCGAGTAGGGGCGGACCTATGTGTCCGCCCTGGAGGACCAAAATCCAACTGAATCCTCAGCGAAAATTCCTTAACTTGGTACCTATGGGGCATGGCATGACCCTGCCACACCACACCACACACGCTGGGGCGAAGCATGTGCCCCGCCCCGGCAGGTGTTCCGGTCTAGTTAATCAGCGCGTCCAGCTCGGCCTTGGCCTGGTCCAGCGCTTCCTGGGCGGTCAGCTCGCCATCGACCACCTGGGTCAGCAGGGCATTGACGGCATCCTGCATCTCGTTCTGACGTTCGATCACGGGAGGGGTGACCGGGTTTTCCAGCGCGGCAAACACGGCTTCGCGGTTTTCCGGCGGGGTCTGTTCCAGGTAGGCTTCGAAGTAAGCGGGTTCGTTCAGCGCGGGCAGTTCCCAGCCAGCTTCGACGCGCACATTGGCGGCGGTTTCGCTGGAGGCGAGGAAGGTGGCCCAGGCGGCGGCAGCTTCACCGTTGGCGGTCGACGAACTCACGGCCACGCCGTTGGCGAAGAAGTGATTGGCGTTCTGGTTGATGGCGGGTTCCACTTCCACGTCCCAGGCAAACGGGGCGTCGGCGAAGGCGCCGAACATCCAGATGCCGGTGACCAGCATACCCAGCTTGCCGCTCAGGAACAGCTCGGAGTCAGACACGCCGGACAGCTCGGAAGCGGTCGGCATCAGGTCGTCGTTCATGAAACCGACCATCGTCTCCAGCGTGCTCACGCAGGCGGGCGAGTTGATCGTCGATTCGGTCATATCGGCATTGAAGAAGCTGCATTCGCCATTCTGGGCGGCCTTCTTATAGAATTCCCAGAACTGCGTGGGGGAGAACAGGCCCCAGGTGTCGTCGCCCAGCGCGCGGATGGCCTGCGCGGCGGCAATCGCATCTTCCCAGGTCCAGTCGGCAGTCGGGTAAGCGACTTCGGCCTGGTCGAACAGGTCGGCATTGTAGAACATCAGCACGGTGGAGAAGGTGGCCGGCAGCGCCATCTGCGCGCCTTCATACTGGAAGGCTTCCAGCGCACGCGGATAGAACGGCGCATCGGCGCTCACCAGGTCGGAGATGTCGAGCAGCGCGCCATTGGCGGCGTAGGTGACAAAGCTCTCGTAGTTCAGCTCGAACACGTCGGGCGCATCGCCGCTGGCCACACCGGCCTGCAGCAGCGTGAAATAATCCGCGAACGGCGCGGTTTCCACTTCGACGTTCACGCCAGGATTGGCTTCTTCAAATGCGGTGACGATGGTATCCAGCTCTTCCAGATAATCTGGCGCAGCGGAGAAGGTGAAATAGCGGACGGTGGTGCTGTCCTGCGCGAGGGCAGGGGCAGCCAGCACCAGCGAAGCACAGCCAACAGCGAACAGAAGACGGCGTAACATAATGTGTTTCCCTTTCAATGCATTACAATCGTTCACTTAAACAAGCGCATTTCGTCGCTTGACGAAACCTAACCTTTGATCCCGCTGGAGATCGCGCCGGAGACAAACCAGCGCTGCGCCAGCAGGTATGCCACCAGGATCGGCAGCACTGTGATGACCGCACCGGCCATCACCATGTTCCACTCGGTCAGCGCGCGCGGCCCAGCCTGCAGCGTCGCCAGAGCGATGGGCAGCGTCACGACATCTTCCTGACGCGCCACAAAGAGTGGATACAGATAGTTGTTCCAGTAACCCATGAAGCTGAACACGCCCAGCGTCGCCAGCGAAGGCGTCGACAGCGGCATGATGATGCGCCAGAAGATGGTGAAGTGATTCGCGCCATCCACGAACGCCGCTTCCTCGAAATCTTTCGGGATGCCCATGAAGGCCTGGCGCAGCAGGAAGGTGCCAAACGCGCTGAACAGGCCGGGCACGATCAGCGCGGCGTAGCTGTTCATCCAGCCCAGCGAGCGCACCAGGATAAACTGCGGGATGACCATCACCACCGCGGGAATCATCATCGTCATGAGGTAGAGCAGGAAGACGGCGTTGCGCCCCTGCCATTGCAGGCGGGCGAAAGCATAGGCCGACATCGATGAAATCACGATCTGCCCGGCGGTGCCCACCACCGCCACGAACAGGCTGTTGAAGAAGGTGCGCCCCAGGTCGATACGCTCGGCCAGGCCGGTGTAGCTCTCGAACGTGAGCGGATTGGGGATGAGCTGCGGCGTCGTTTGCAGGATGTACTGCTGCGACTTGAGCGACGTGCTCAGCATCCACAGGAACGGCAGCACCATCAGCGCGACGATCACGATCATCATCAGCACACGGGCGATGCGTCCGGCCAGCGGCCCGCCAGCCCTCGGCGCAGCCTGCACAGTCGTAGACACGGTTGGGTTCATCTGCATGGCATTACTCTGCTGATTCATAGTAGACCCACCGTTTCTGCAAGCGGAGCTGGACGATGGTGATGGCGAAAATCAGGACGAACAGCACCCACGACATGGCCGACGCGTAGCCCATCCGGCTGTAGCTGAAGGCGTTCTTCACCACCTCGGTGACGATGACCTCGACCTGTCGATCGGCGGCGCTGTCGCGCATGGGCATCAGCCAGACCTGCTCGAACATCTGGAAATAGTTGATGAGCAACGTGATGGTGACGAAGAACATGGTCGGCGTGAGCAGCGGCAGCGTGATATGGCGCATCACCCGCCAGCGGGTCGCCCCGTCAATGCGCGCGGCCTCGTAATAGCTTTCGGAGATATTCTGCAGGCCGCCCAGGTACAGCAGCGCGATATAGCCGACGTCTTTCCATACGCTGGTGATGACCATCGCGTAGACCGCCGTCTGCGGCTCGAACAGCCAGGCCGGCCCCTGAATCCCCAGCACCCCCAGGCCATAGTTGATCAGGCCGTACTGCGGGTTGAAGATCCATTTCCAGATCAGCGAGACGACCACCCACGAGGCGACCACCGGCAGGAAGCTGGACGCGCGCACGATCAGCATGCCGCGCGCTTTCTGGTTAAGGAACAGGGCCAGCGCCAGACCCAGCACGAAGACCACCGGCACATACATCAGGATGAAGGTCAGCGTGTAGCCGAGCGCGCGCCAGAAATCGCGGTCGCCCATCAGCTCCTGAAAGTTGCCCAGGCCGATGAATTCGGGCGGACGCAGCAGGTTCCAGTCCTGAAACGCCAGCCAGAACGACGACAGGATGGGATAGAGCACGAACAGGGAAAGCCCAAACAGGCCGGGCAGCAGAAACAGCGCCACCCATTTCCATTTGTGAATTCCACTATTCCAGGACATTACGCATCATCTTTCACTCAATGAAAAAACATACTGAAAAAAATTATCAGACCAGCGGCTCCACATGCATCAGCGGCGATGCAAACACCCGGTTCAGCACCAGGGTGGCCGCCCCACGCGCCCAGGCGCGGTCATCCGCCGCCTCGACAATGACTTCCACATGGTCGAGCAGGCCGTTGAAGGTATAGCGCCGCAGCGCCTCCAGCATCGGCCCCAGGCGAAAATCGCCCGCCGTCACGCCCTCGCCGCTGATAATCACCAGCGACGGCGCCAGAATATTCACCACGCCGGCCAGCGCCACGCCCACCAGCTCACCGCTGCGGCGCAGGGCTTCACGGGCGACTGCCGAGCCATTGGCGGCGGCCTGCACCACGTCGTTCAGCGTGCCAGCAGGCAGGCCATCAGCCGCCATCGCCGCCAGAATCGCCGGGTCAGACGCCAGCGTCTCGATGCTGCCGAGCTCGACCGACCTGCGCGCGCGCTCCAGGTCGATGATGTTGTGGCCCAGCTCGCCCGCGCCACCGCGCTCGCCCTGATACAGCTGGCCGTGCAGCACCATGCCCATACCGACGCCGCGCCCCACCGTGATGACGATGAAGTTGCGCTGATGGCGGCCTGCGCCAAACAGATGCTCGCTCAGCGTCAGCGTATTGACGTCGTTTTCGATGGTCACCGGCAGGCCGAGATGCTGCTGGAGCATGCCCGCCAGCGGCACATCGCGCCAGCCGAAGAACGGCGAGTAATGCACGACGCCCTCATGCGGGTTAATCACACCGGCCACGCCGACGCCCACGCCGAAGAAGGACTTGCGGGGCAGGCCAGCCGCATTGATGGCCGCATCGACGATGTCGGCCAGGGCGCGGGCGATGCCGGCCGGGCTGTGGTCGCTGCCCAGCGGAAATTCCTGATAGTAGAGCACGGCGGCCTCGAAACTGGTGATGGCGCACACGACGCGCGTCTCCATCAGCTTCAGCCCCAGCGCGTAGCCTGCGTCGGCATTCAGGCGCAGGAAGACCTGACGACGTCCGCCGGTATAGTCGCCTTCGCCGCTCTCAAAGACCCAGTTTTCTTCAATCAGCTCGGTCGTAATCTGCGACACGGCGCCCACGCTGAGGCCAGAAACTTCGGTCAGCTGCGTGCGCGACAGCCGGCCTTCCCGCCGCAGGATGTTGAGCAGCAGGTTGCGGTTCATGGCTTTAATCAGGTCGCGGTTGCCGGGAATCGAATTACGCATCTTTTTTCACTGAGTAAATTAACTTGCCCCTAATCTACAATTCCTCGAAATTTTTGTCAAGCATTTCGTCAAAACTGGTTTTTTCACGAGGATAGTTCGTAGTTTCATGCGGGTGTTGAGGATGCACTGGCCTCGTCCCTACCCTACCCGCTCGCAAAGGATTTTGCCGTAGGGGCTTGGCATGCCAAGCCCCTACAAATGACGCTATGAATGATTCGTCATCCAAAAGGCAGCGGACGAGGCGGGCCTCGTCCCTACAAGACATCCTGGCGTCCAGGGTCAAGGACGGGGCAAGAAATTCACTTAAAGCGCCCCTTTGATCCCATACATGGCCGCTGATGGTCTTCAACAGGCCTGCTATGCTTATGGGCATCCCGTCCATTTGTTCCCATCCGGAGAAAAACGATGCTTCCCTTGTCTCCCTTGTCGCGGCGCTTCCTGCTGGCCGCGGGCATCCTGGGCGCGCTGTCCGTGGCCATCGGCGCGTTTGACTCGCACGGGCTGTCGGCCTATTTCGCGGCCAATCCAGACCGCGAACCGACGTTCAACACCGCCGTACAGTATCACCAGGTGCATGCGCTGGCGCTGCTGCTGACCGCATTGCTGCACCAGATCGCGCCGTCGCGCTGGACGCGTCTGGCGGGCATTGCCTTCGTGATCGGCATCATCGTATTTGCCGGAGCACTCTACCTGCTGAGCGTGCTGCAACTGCGCTTCATGGGCGCGATTGCACCGGTGGGCGGGGCTGCGCTGATCGCTGGCTGGCTGTGCCTGGCGCTGGCCGCATGGCGCGGCGGACGCTGAGGGGCTTTCAGTTTTAGGGCGGGCTGGTTTCGTTTTGTGCCGGTCGGGCTGGCGGTGCGGTATAGTCATGCTAACAGATACTCCCCGCACGACCATTGATGATTGAGGCTGTGATATGGAACTGACCGCCAATCGTTTTCAGGAATCGGCTGTAATCGCGCTGCATGATGTGACGCTGCAAACCGCGCTTGACCGCGGCACGGGCAACGCCGACGGCCGCCGCCGCACCGTGATGAGCGAGCTGGATCTGAGCCAGGCGCTGCGCCAGCAGGCGCGTGGGGCGCGTCTGCGCGGCCTGCACGACCTGCCTGAATTGCTGGAACAACTGGAAGCGAACGTGACCGCGCGCGGCGGCCATGTGCTGTGGGCGCGCGATGCCGCCGAAGCCAACCAGCACGTGATCGACATCTGCAAAGCCAAAAACCTGAAGCGCGGCGTCAAGAGCAAGAGCATGGTGACCGAGGAAGTCGGGCTGGTGGCCGCGCTGGAAGCGGCCGGCATCACGATGGTGGAGACCGACCTCGGCGAGTACATCGTGCAGATCAACGAGAGCCACCCCAGCCATATCGTGATGCCCGTCATGCACATGACGAAAGAGGAAATCCGCGAGCTGTTCATGCGCAAGCTGGACATGCCGTACACCGAGCAGGCGTCCGACATGACGGCCTTCATCCGTGGCATCCTGCGCGAGAAATACCTGGAAGCGGACTTTGGCATGAGCGGCGGCAACTTCCTGATTGCCGAAACGGGGACGGTCGTCATCGTCACCAACGAGGGCAACGGCCGCCTGAGCACGAGCGTGCCGCCGGTGCATATCGCCATGGTGGGCATCGAGAAAGTCATCCCGACCTGGGAAGACTTCGCCACGCTGGTGCAGTTACTCCCGCGCAGCGCCACCGGCCAGCGCATGACCGTGTACGTGAACATGTTCAACGGCCCGCGCAAAGCGCACGAGCCAGACGGCCCGGATGAATTTTATCTGGTGCTGGTGGACAACGGCCGCACGGACATTTATGCCAGCGAATACACCGAGGCGCTGGCGTGCATCCGCTGCGGCGCGTGCCTGAATGCCTGCCCGGTCTATCAGAATGTGGGCGGCCACACCTACGGCTGGGTGTATCCCGGCCCGATTGGCGCGATCCTGACGCCGCTGCTGAAAGGCAAGGAAAATGCCGCGCCGCTGCCGTTTGCCAGCAGCCTGTGCGGCGCGTGCAAGCAGGCCTGTCCAGTAGACATCGACATTCCCGACATGCTGCTGAAGCTGCGCCGTGACCTGAACCCGTCTCAGGACCCGCTGTGGAAGCTGGGCATGAAGGCCTACGCGTTCGGCTTCAGCCATCCGCTGCTGTATGCCTTTGGCGGCAAGGCCGCCAGCATCGCCAGCACATTCATCGGCCAGGAGGCCGCCGACGGCTCGCGCAAAATGCCCGCCCTGCCGCCGCCGCTGAACGGCTGGACGGACAATCGCGATTTCCCAGCCTTCCCGGCGCACAGCTTCCGCGAGTGGTGGAAGGCGAACAAGGGCGATTAAGTCCGATATCTGGATCAGGCGGACGCCTCGCGAGGCGTCCGCCGGTCAGACGATTGCAGTAATCTTGCCCCGATCCTGACAAATTCTGCGGCACCAGCGATTGTCCCCATACGAACATCCCCGCAGCGCCGGGCCAAACAATTAAGTCCCCATTTTGTGAAAATGCTATACTCTTAAGTCAACATTGCTGATCCATGAATGCCAAAAACGCTACGCATGTAAGGAACCCCCCGTATGGCCAGCGGGAGCACGCCACCCCATAAAGCATCATCCAGCATCGGCCTGCGCCCACTGTTGAACCGTATGACAACGCCCAGCATTGCCCAGGCCGATCCAGCGGATCAGATTCGTCAGCGCGGATTGATGCTGCTGATCCTGTTTCTGCTGCCGCTGGTCGGGCTGCAAATGATCGTGCTGCACGAGGCCAGCGGGAATGCCCACACGCTGATCCCCACCATCCTCGGCCTGCTGATCACCTTCTTTGCGCTGCGCCGGGGCCAGCTGCACCTGGGCAGCTGGCTGCTGACCGGGGTACTGTGGCTGACGACGCTGTTTATTCACCTGCTGCGCGCCAGTGACATCGGCGTCATAAGCTACATCATGATGCTGCAATTCCCCTTCCTGTCGCTGCTGGTGGCGCAGGCGCTGCTGCGCACCCGCTGGCTGGTGGCCCTGCTGGTCATCACCATCGCGCATCAGCTCACCCTGACGATCCCGGTCGGCGGCATCCTGGGGCGCAGCGATCTGCTTAACCTGACGGTCGCCTGCATTGTGCTGAGCACGCTGGGCACCTTCGCCATCCTGAACGGAACCATTCAGCGCGCACGCAGCCTGACGGAAGATGCCCTGCGCGCCAGCGAAAGCCGCCTGCGCGCCCTGAGCGACCATAACGTGATGGGCATCCTGCTCATGCGCCTGAATGACGGGCAGATTCTGTATGCCAACGCAACCTGCCACAAGCTGCTGGGCTATCCGCCAGACGGGCTGCTGGAGCCGGGCGCGCTGAGCAATGTCATGGCGCGTGACGTGCGCCTGCAAGTGGCAGACACACTGAGGACGCAGGGCCAGATTGAACTGATGGAAGTGGAAGCCAGCCGACGCGATGGATCGCCGGTCTGGCTGAATGTGTCGCTGTCACGGCGCATGCTGAATGGTGAAGAAATCATCGTGGGCACCGCGTTCGACATCAGCGCCCGCAAGTCCGCCGAAGTCGCGCTGACGGAAAGCGAACGCCGCTACGGTGACCTGCTGAACTCGATCGATGGCGTGGTGTGGATGTGCCGCGCGGATAACTTCCAGACGATGTTTATGACGCGCCAGGTGGAGCAGGTCACCGGCTATCGCATGGAGCGCTTCTATAAGGATTCCGGGCTGTGGCGCTCGCTGGTGCACCCGGAAGACCGCCCAACGATGCTGTCGATTGCCAAAGATGCCATTGCCAGAAACACCGGCTTTCAGCGCGAATACCGGATGGTGGCGGCGGACGGCCGGATCGTGTGGCTGCGCGACATTGTCTCGCTGGATACGGTCAACAACGTGAAAATCCTGCGTGGGCTGTCGATCAACATCACCGAATCGCGCCAGGCGCAGGAGGCCGAACGCGCCCAGTATCGCCTGAACGACGCGCTGCGCGACACCGCTGTGACGATCAACCAGACGCTCGACCTGAACGAAGTCATGCGCCGCATCCTCGATCAAACCTACCGCGTGATTCCGTGCGAGGCTGCCGACATCATCCTGCTGGAGGGTGACGATGGGCATGTGCTGGAAGCCCGCGGCTATACTGAATTCAATCACGATGAAGACCTGCGCCGGTTTACCTTCAACATCCGCAATATGCCCACGTTCCAGACGATGCTGCGCACCGGCAAGTCGCTGCGCATCGACAATACCGAAACACATCCGATGTGGCGCTTTCACGAGGCCACGGCATGGATTGGCTCGACACTGGGCGCGCCCATTCAGCTGGATGGCGAAACGATCGGGTTCCTGAATGTGACCAGCAGGCGGACCAATGCCTTCAGCGATGCGCAGGCCACCACGCTGGAGACATTCGCCAACCAGGTCGCCATCGCCATTCGTAATGCGCGCCTGTATGAGCAGGTGCTGCGCGATGCCGAGGAACTGGAAGTACAGGTGCAGCAGCGCACCGCCGAACTGCTGCTGGAGCGCCAGCGCATCGCCGCCATGCTTGACTCGACCGGCGAAGGCATCTTCTACACCGAAGGCACCGAGATTCGCTATGTCAACCAGGCAATGTGCACGCTGACAGGCTACAGCATGGACGATCTGATCGGCGCGCCAGCCTCAATCCTGAGCAGCGGGGACGATCTGGAAACTGTGTCGATACTGGACGAAATTGTCAACGAAATCAGCGTCAACAACCTGTGGCGTGGCGACCTGCGCCTGAAGCGCAAAGACGGCTCACGCTTCTTTGCCGGGCTGACGGTGGCGCGGGTGGGCACCGAGACCAGCGTGGTGCGCGCCGTCTCGGTCATGCGCGATATCAGCAAGATTCGCGCGCTGCAACAGCAGCAGTCTAACCTGGTGGCGTTTGCCTCGCACGAGCTGCGCACGCCGATCACCAACCTGAAGACGCGCCTGTATCTGCTGCGCCGCAAGCCGGAACAGCTGGAAGCGCATCTGGAAGTACTGGAACAGGTGACGGAGCGCATGCGCCGCCTGGTGGAAGACCTGCTGAATATCTCGCGGCTGGAGCGCGGCGTCATCCCGCTGCAACCGACCATGCTCGATATCGACCATGAGGTGCGCAGCGTCGTCGATATTCAGCGGCCGGAAGCGGAGCGCAAAGGCCTGACGCTGCGCTACGAAGCGCCCGGACAGCGCACCTTTGTGGAGGCTGACAGCGAACGACTGGCGCAGGTCATCACCAATCTGGTGACCAACGCGATCAATTACACGCCGCCGCAGGGCAGCGTCACTGTGCGCGTGCTGTGCCCGCCAGACGAGGAGATGGTGACGGTGGAGGTCGCAGACACAGGCGTGGGCATCGCGCCGGAGCATCTGCCTTATATTTTCCAGCCGTTTTACCGTGTCGTCAGCCATGTGGAGGGGACCGGGCTGGGGCTGAGCATCGCCCGCCAGATTATCGCCATGCACGGCGGTGAGCTGACCGTGAACAGCAAGCCGGGCGAAGGCAGTGTCTTCACGCTGCGCCTGCGCCGACTGCTGGCTCAGCCGGAAAAAGTGGCGGATCGCAACGGACGCCCATCCGATGTGGGTGCCGAAGAAGATATTATTTAAGCATAATAAATACAATTTCCTTAAGTACATCAGGACATTCTTTACGGTATCCATGCTGTCTTATGCTACACTCTGAGTGTTGATATCATTTCGGGGACTTTATGCCCTGTAAAATCATTTATCACATCATCGAGGAGGAAGATCATGTGGAGGCAAGCGCTGCAGGCGCGCCTGCACTGGCTGTACGCGCTCCTGACGGCCCGGGGAAGCCCCCGTGAAGGTCAGGGACTGGTAGAATACGCGCTGCTGTTGGTACTGGTCGTGCTGGTCGCTTTCGTCGTCGTCACTGTGCTGGGCCCGTGGGTGGGAAACATCTATTCTAATCTGGTCAATGTGCTCTAAAATCATTCCGCAATTATTGCAATAATCCGAAAGACCCTACACTGTAGGGTCTTTTGTTTAGTATCATGGCGCTTGTCACGGTAACTATGGCGCGGTGGCGTATGGCGATGATGGGGTATAATCGCTTGCGCACACTGGGGGCGCGACCGCGATGAGGAGAGTGTGAACGCATGACACGAAACAATTATGGTTCTCTCGGTGGGCGGCGCGCAGGTGGCGCCGTATGGCAATGGCTGATTATCGGCGGTATCCTGGGCTTTGGCTGCGCGGTCATCGTGCTGCTGGTCGGTTTCATCACCGGGCTGGTGGGCATTGGTGGCACCTCGCTGGCGAATGCGCCCACACCCACCGCGCAGATTATCGTCGTGACCGCTACTGCGGCCCCGGCGACAGCAACGCTGACCCCGACCGTCGATCTGAGCACGGATGTGCCGCTGGAAGTCAACGCGCCCACGCCCAGCCCGACAATTCTGCCCACCCTGCTGACTTTGCCCCCCACGCAGCAGCTCGCCACACAATCACTGATTATTCCCACCAGCACCAGCGCACCCGCTGCATTCAACAATCAGCAGGGCACTGGCGGCACCGGCGTAACCGGCGGCCAGTTTGACCGACTGGTAGCGGTTGGCACGCGGCTGGTGCCAGTCGCGGGCGGCCAGTTCAACATGGGCACGACCGTGGCCGAAGTGACCACCGCCGTGAACGAATGCGCGCAGGGCTACGGCGGCGAACCGGGTACCTGCCTGCTCTCGTACGGCGAGGACTCGTTTCCCGCGCACCTCGTCACCGTCAGCCCCTTCCAGATGGAAGTGACTGAAGTGACCTACGACCAGTACCTCACCTTCCTCAACATCATGGGGCCGGGCAGCCACCGCAACGGATGCCTGGGCCAGCCCTGCATGCAGACGACAACAGACAGCGAAACCAGCAATGTCACCTTTGACAGCCAGAACTACAACGTGAACGCCGCTGTTCTGAACTTCCCGGTGACGAACGTGACCTGGTACGGCGCGCAGGCGTACTGCCAGGCTATCGGCCGCCGCCTGCCCACGGAAGCCGAATGGGAACGCGCCGCCCGCGGCGACCTCGGCTATATTTATCCGTGGGGCAACACGTGGGACCCGGCCAACAGCGCCTCGCGCCGTTCGATTGCCCTGACAAAGGTTGCCATCGGCAGCTTCCCGCTGGGCGCCAGCCCGTACAGCGTGCTGGATATGGCCGGCAATGTGAGCGAGTGGGTGAGCGACTGGTATTCACCGTCGTACTACGGCCGCCCCGAAGCCGCAGGCCCCGATCCGGCAGGCCCGGCCACCGGCACCGAAAAAGTAACGCGCGGCGGAAGCTGGGACACGGTGCCCTTCTTCACGCGCACGATGCATCGACGCAGCCTCGATCCAATCGACGCAAACGCTGAAACGGGCTTCCGCTGCGTGGCCGATGCCAACAGCGCCGCATTGGCTGGCAACACGACCGGCGCGCCGCTGGGCGCCAATATCGTCCCCACGCCTGACCCGGCCCTGCTGGGTGCCCCGGCAGGCGGCAGCGAAGAGGCTGGCAGCGGCACCGGCGCTTTGCCGCAGGTGCCAGCGATCCCCGGAGCAGATACCAACGCCGCGCCGACCATGCCCGCCCGTCCCACGGCAGCAGCCGGCGCCACGCTGAATCCGGGCGGCTGATCCGCCCACGGGCAGCATCCAAATGCAATCTTGAGCGCGCGACTGGCCCATACGGCCGGTCGCGCGCCTTTTGTGGCAAGATTGCCCGCCAAAGTTGTCGTGCTTTTCGGTACAATCAGGCCACATTCTGCACATCAGAGAGTTTCACACGCGCATGACCGACTCAACGCACACACTTCGCCCGGACGGCCTGCAGGTCGCGCCGGACCTGGAAATCGCCGGGCCGCCGTGGCCGATTCGCGGCGATGGCTGGATTGTCTTTTTCAAATTTGACCGCAGCCGACGCCACGGAGACTACGCGGCCACCCACGGCATGCGCCCGTACTGGCGCGGCGGCATAGGCGGGCTGGTGTGGATGAAGTATCGCGACACGCCAGTCGGCCCGTATGACGAGCTGATGCTGGTTCCCGGCCGCATCGAAGTCCCCAAAGCACGCGGGCGCGGCAGGGGCAAATACTGGTCGATCAGCCGCATCTGGGTGAGCAGCTGGGAGAGCGTGGTCAGCGGGCGCGCCAACTGGGGCATCCCGAAAGACCGCGCTGATTTCAGCATTGTGGCGCATGACAATGGCGAAGATCACCTGACCGCCTCGCTGGACGGGCAGACGATCTGCTCGATGGTGTGCAAGGCGGGGCTGGCGCGCATCCCGATCAACACCGGCCTGTTTCCGGTCACGCTGGTGCAGCAGTGGGAAGGCCAGGCCTACTACTCGAAGCTGACGCTGAAGGCCGGCATCGAGGTGCTGGATGTGTCGCAGTTGTGGGGAGACGGCGTGCATGTGCCGGACTTTCAGGCGCTGGGGATGACGCCCCTGGGCGCGGTGAAACTGGACAAGTTTGTGATTACATTTCCTGTGCCGGTCATCAAAGAAGGCGTCGCGCTGGAGGAAACACCATGAAGCTGGAAGGCTCACGTATTGTCCTGACAGGGGCGGCCAGCGGTATCGGCTTTGCCCTGCTCAAGCGTCTGGCGGGCATCCCGTGCAGGGTCGTCGCCATCGACAAGGATGACGCCCAACTGCACACGATGGTGAATAAAATCATCAGCCCGGCCGGCAAAGTCTCGGCCTACGCGGCGGATATGGGCGAACGCGGCGGCGTCGACCGCGCCATCGACTTTGCCATCAGCGAGATGGGCGGCATCGACATCTTCATCGCCAACGCGGGCTTCGCCTATTACGAGGCCTTCGGCAAGCCGGACTGGGCCCATATCGAGTCGATCTTCCGCGTGAACACGATTTCGCCGCTGTATGCGCTGGCGAAGATGACCCAGCTTCACAGCGATGGCTCGCCGTTCCAGGTGGTGATTACGGCCAGCAGCATGGCAAAGCTGGGGCTGGCGGGCTACGCGCTGTATGCCTCCACCAAGGCCGCGCTCGACCGCTTTGCCGATAGCTACGCGCAGGAACTGCCACCCAACGCGACGCTGACGCTGGCCTATCCGATCGCCACGCGCACGGCCTTTTTCAGCAGCGCGGCCAGCCAGCTTCCGGCGACGCCGTGGCCCTCGCAGACGCCCGAATATGTGGCCGACCAGCTCGTGCTGGGCATCGACGCGGGCAAGCGTGAAATCTATCCATCGCTGACGTTCCGCGTGATGTGGGCCATCAACAGGGTCATCCCTGTGACGTCTGTTTATCAGGCCTACACGCGCGGCCTGTTTGATAAATGGCGGACGGGCAAGCGTTAGCGGCATCCGCAGATCTATCGTTCGTATTGCAGTGTTGAGGCATGCATGACCACTTCAAGAAAAGCCCCGTCCCTGATGCAGCGCATCCGGACCCTGGAACCTGCCCCGCCCTGGAACCTGACCAGCGCGATGGTGGCCATCCTGATCGCGATGGCGCTGTTCATCCTCGGCAGCATTCCGGTGGGCGTCTGGGCGCCCGACCAGCCGTATGCGCTGCTGGCGGGCTGGTGCCTGGGCGCCACCGCGACAACCTACTTTGTGGCGCGCACGCGCAGCAAGCCGGATCAGCGGCTGGCGCTGAAGATGCAGCCCGCCACACCGCTGCCGGTGATCGCCTTCATCGGCTTCACGCTGGCGCTGTCGGTGGACCTGCTGGCGATCGTGGTGACCGGGCAGTTTTTGCCGGCCGCAGAGTTGGCCAGCCTGGTGCAGCCCACCGTCAACAGCTTTCACTGGGTGGTGGCGATGGCCTTTGCGCTGTTTTTGCAGCCAATTGCCGAGGGCGTGGTCTTTCGCGGGCTGCTGCTGCCGGTGCTGCGCGCCCGGCTGGGCGCATGGCCGGGCATCCTGGTCGCGGCGGCCGCCAGCGCGGTCTTCCACATCGCCATTTACGCCTCGGCCTACGCCAATGCCAGTAATCTGTCGTCGGTGTGGTATGGCGTGGTGACGCCGTTTATCGCCGCCGTGATCTTCGGCATGGTGCGGGCGGCCACCGGCAGCACGCGCACCGCCATCGTGGCGCAGTCGGCCTTTGGGCTGTTCGCGCTGGTGAAGGTGATCTACCTGATCAGCTCGGTGCCGCCGGCCTAGGCGACTCGCCCGGCCAGTACCCAGTTCTCCGCCTAAAGACCGAGAAAAACAATCCGCCCAACGTGGCCAGAAATCCGTCCCCAACGACGGATTTTTTGTTTTCCGGCACGGCGTATCCTAAGCACTATGACGCGTGAACAAACAGACACGCCAGAAGGATACAAGCCGATGAACAACATTCACTACAAAACCCTGATTGATGATGTGCCGATTACGCTGGTCAGCGTAGAAGGCGCGCTGAATGATCGGCTGTCGCGTCAGCTCGTCGATGTCGTCCGGATGCTGGTCAGCCGTGGCGACCGCAACCTGATCTTCGACATGCACAAGGTGACAGCGATCAACGGGTCGGGGCTGCTGGCACTGGTCCAGGCAGCACTGCTCATCCGCGGCGAGTGGGTGGCAGACAACCTGTGGAGCTGGCACACCTTCCATCACATGGAGCAGATGATCGAGATGGGCACGGGCAGCGAACTGCGCATCCTGTCGCCCAGCGTCAGCATCATGGCGGCCTTCATTCGCGCCGACTTCACCCGTGCGGTCGATATCTTCCTGACGCTGCACGAGGCCGCATCATCGTATCGCAATCCGGCAACCACACAACTCATTCAGCAGGTCAGTCAATTCTAGTTTCAGGAGTTTCACATCATCATGTTCGTCAAACGTCTTTTCATCGCGATTCTGGGTCTGACGGCCTGGCTGCTGCTCGTCAGCGCGACGCCGGCCAGCGCACAGGGGGCCGTCACCTGCACCCGCACGCACCACATTCAACGGGGCGATACGCTGTTTCGCATCGCCAACGCCTACGGCACCACGGTCAGCCAGCTTCAGGCCATCAACGGGCTGGGCACCAGCACGCGCATCTTCGCCGGTCTGAACCTGTGCGTGGCGACTACCCAGATGCCGCCCATCAGCAATATCACCTACGTGGTGCAGCGCGGCGACTATCTGCGCAGCATCGCCCGCCGCTATGGCATCGACTGGCGCGTGCTGGCGCAGGTGAACAACATCACCAACGTCAACGTCATCTACCCCGGGCAGGTACTGTACATCCCGGAAGTCACGATTCAGTAACTCCTGTGTGGCGCACCCTGGCAGCAGGGCGCGCCGCATGGTTCGCAAGCAAGTATTTCAAGGAGCAGTAACGCATCATGTTGAAAAACCGCACTCCCCACCTGCTGGCCGGCATGTTCGTGGCTGGCATCGCCCTGGCCGGTGCCGTTGCCGCCAGCGCGCAGGAAGACACCCTTCGTTTTACAGGTGTCGAAAACAACGCACTGGTCATCTATGAAGGCAGCACGCCGACGGAGCTGGTCGCCGGGGTCGAAGGCGTGAGCATCACGCAGACCGCCGCCAGCCCGGATGGCCGTTATATCGCCTACGTGGCCTATGAAGATGCTACCGGAGAAAGCACCCTGGTCGCTTACGACACGACGACCGGCCTGCCGACCACTATCGCGCAGAATCCGGCGCCGGCCTACCCGGTCAGCTTCACCATCGACAGCGCGAGCATCGTGTATGCGATGCAGGGCGCCAGCATCGGCCAGAACGACGATGGCAGCGCCTTCAACGCGCTGGATGTGTATGTGCAGCCGCTGGACGGCGGCGAGGCCGAAGTGACATCGCTGCGCACCAATATCGGCTGTGGCGGCGGCCTGCAACTGCCGACCGAAACCCTGTACACCCGTGAGACGCTGGGCCTGGGCGGCAACTCGCTGATGCTGGCGGCCACCCCGTTCGGCATCGTGTACAGCCCGAACTGCAATGGCGTCGGTGTGACGCTGTACAGCCCTGAAAACGGCGGCAGCGAGGAAACCTTCATGGATGTGGCCCGCGTCGCGCTGTCCCCGGACCGCACCCGCCTGGCCGCTATCCCCACGCTGCTGAACCCGGCCTCGTCGCCGGAGCTGCTGGTGATCGACCTGGAGACCCGCGAAATCTCGCGCATCCTGATTAACGCCATGCCTGACCGCGTGGCATGGAGTGCAGACGGCAGCGCGCTGTACTTCAGCGTGCAGGCCTACGACACCACCGTCGTGCTGGAAGGCGAGCGTGCAGAACGCCTGAGCGCCGTGCTGGGTGAGCCTTCGTTCAACCGCTTCACCACCATCCTGCACCGGATCGACCTGGAGACGGGTGTGGACAGCGAAGTGTTCGTGCAGTCGGCGTTCGCCATCAGCCGCATCCAGCCGGTGGAAAACGGCGTCATCGTGACCACCATCGACAATGTCGACTTCTGGGCGATGGCGATTGCGGACGGCGAGTACGACTACGTCGCCGATGAGACAGGCGAAGCTGGTCTGGCGCTGATCCCGGTGACGACCTGGTTTGTGCCGGAGACGCTGGGAGACCCCACCGAGGCGATTGCCCGGGACGTGATGCAGGTCACCGTGCTGCCGTAATCGGCGCGCACAGCAGGCTAAACAAAAACACCCCTTTCATCAACCGACGAAAGGGGTGTTTTTATTTAAGTGAGGCTTAGTCGTAAAACGCTGGCGCTTCTTTGAGCATCTGCCACTGCGCCATGTCATGACCGAAAATCACCATGTCGATCTGCTCCCGTTCGACCAGATCCAGCAGCTTGACCGTGCTGGCGTGGATCGCCCCGGCGTCCGGGTTACTACCATCGTCCTGCATCTCACGGGTGAAGCCGGCGGCAAAAGGGACAGCGTCCACCGTCAGCAGAATCGCCCCCGTTTGGGGCAGCCGCACCAGCACCGACTGATGGCCCGGCACATGCCCGCCCGTCTCGATCAGCGTCAGCCCAGGCAGCAACTCAGTGTCGCCGTCGACCAGCCGGATGCGCTCGATGGGCTGATCCCATTCGGGTCGAATGGACGCATAGCGCGGGTTGGTGGCGGCATCCAGGTGATGCGCACGCTGCACCACATAGTCCGCCTTGGTGAAGGCCGCGTGCCTTCCAGCATGGTCGACATCATAATGCGTCGAAATGACGGTATCGATATCGTCCGGTTTCAGGCCGATGCCCGCCAACTGCGCGATCACGTCGTGACCATTCTTGAAGTCCGATGCTTCTTCGGGGATGATCTCCGGCAGGCCGCTGTCGATCAGGATATTGCGGCCGTCCCCCGTCTGCACCAGATAGCACACAATCGGAATGTGGTATTCCGGCATAATCCCAACCTGCATGAGATACAACCGCTGCGGCGCATTCTGGCTCATCATCATTCCCCCTGAAATTAGCTCAAATATTCTATCACTATTTCAGGAATGATGACATGGGCAGGGAGCTAAAGTGCCGCACCGGGTTCAAAAGACTCGCCATGTCCGCAGGCGCCGCCCCGGGTTCAAAACCCAGGGCTACAAACCGATCAAGTCCCTGAAGGGACTGGCCGTGGTTGCTTCGCGGAATGCATACCTCAAAAGGCTGCTTTTCAGTCCCTTCAGGGACTTGGGCTTCTCGTAGCCTGCGGTTTTGAACCGCAGGCGGCGTAGGCACAGGGGTGCGCCAGTGAACTCAGAATCCCTGAATCGAGCACTATCCCCGACATTAATCTTCCTCGCGCGCTTCACGAACCAGCGCGGTGACATCGATTCCCGTTGAGGGGCCATATTTTTGCTGCAATTCAGCCCGCAGTGCCTGGGTGGTGCGCAGCCATGAGCCCCACGGATCGGGCTGATCTTCCGCTTCTGGCCGGGTCGCGGAAATTGTTTGTATGATGCGCCGCTGGGCGTCCGGATCCAATTGCTGAAACTTTTCGAGAATTTCGCGTTCGAGTGCGCTCATGAGTAGGTATCTTCCTCACTGCCTGCATCGCCTGATTCTACACCCGATTTTCGTCCGGCCTTTGCCTGCGCTGCACTCGATGCAGGTGATACTGCTTCATCCAGCCTGTATATCAACGGGCCAGGCCCGCCCTACTGGAAGATGATGTCGAACCAGTAATTGCCGGGGCGGCCCTCGGCGATCCAGCCCACCTGGCCGGTCACCAGCAGGCGCACCTGCCAGAAATTGAAGCCGTCGGCGCACACCGGCCCGCCGATGATGTCGAAGGCCACGCCGGCAATCAGCGACTGGATGGGCTGGGCCTGCTGGTCTGGCGCGGCGCGCAATGTGCGGGCCACCCCGTCGGCATAGGTCACGGCAGCACGGGAGACGCCGGGGAACAGGCGCAGCGGGCGCAGGCAGTAGGGCGCCTGGGTGGGCAGGATGCGCGGCTGAATCCAGTACTGGTCGAGCGGATAGCCCTCGCCAATCCAGCCCTCGACAGTGCGATTCTGCCCGGCGCTGCCGAACGGCGCGCGCACGCGCCACCAGTTCAGCCCCTCGCGGCAGATCGGCTCGCCCAGGATGACGACATTCTCACCGGTCAGCAGCGCATGCAGCGTGAGCGAATTCGGGTCTGGCAGAGCGTTCACAGCGACGCCGGTCAGGATGAGCGCCTCATCGCCCTCGGACAAGTCCAACGGCTCGAAGCATGAGCGGTCGGTCGTGTCGATCAGCGTAATGAAATAGCGACCGGGGCGGCCTTCGACGGCCCAGCCGGGCTCGCCAGAGCCAGACACGCGCCACCAGTTATAGCCGTTGTTGCACACCGGGCCTTCCTGCACGATCAGCAGCGTCTCGATCTGGTAGTAATTGGTGACCGCGCCGTTCAGGTTCGGGATATTGCGCAGGTTGACGCCCGGCTCCAGTGAAATGGTCGATCCTACAGAGAGCGGCAGCGGCTGGGCGCAGCCCACGGGCGACGGTGACGGCGGCACGAATCCCGGCGGCACGGTGGGAATCGCGGTGGGTGGGGCGGCTGTGGGCAGCACAATCACGGTGGGCGGGATAGTACCGGTCAGGTTGATATCCACCGTGGCGACCTGGCGCGGGGCGGGCTCGGCCAGGGCAGGCAGCATCATCGCCCACAGGCTGAAAAGCACGAGCATGATGCCTGCGGATGCCCAGAACAGTCGTCGTGATGTCATGCCGTGCGCTCCCGTCGCGCAAAAGATAAAAAAGCTGTAGCGATACTCGCCCTGAGCCAGCGTAAAACTGGTTTCAAGCGTAGTATATAGGCAAACGGCAGGCGACACCAAACGCCCGCCGTCCGCCCCCGCCCAGACAGAAAGCAAACTCCCATGCGCCTGTTCAGACGTGTCCTGCTGCTGGTAAGTCTCACCGTGCTGCTGGCTGGCACGACCTTCGCCCAGGGGGAGCGCCCGTCTGTGGGCCATCCGCGCCTGTGGATCAATCAGGACACGCTGCCTCTGATGCAGGCGCGTGCCACCGCCGATAATCCGATCTGGTCTGAGGGGATTCTGGTGCTGGCCGAGGAACTGCGCGGCTATATGGACGATGGCACGCTGACGCGCGGCGATAACGGCGAGTATGCGTGGACGGAATACCCGGGCGAAAACGTGGCCATGCTGTTCGCGTTCGTGTCGCTGATGCATCCTGACGCCGCCGAACGCGCCGATTTCGCCCAGCGCGCGCATGACATGCTGATGCCGATCATCACGGCAGCGGCACAGGGCCCGGCGGCTGGCGAAATGTTCCGCGACCCGTATTTCGCGCTCAGCGACCGGTCGCGCTGGTACGGCGTGGCCTTCCCGCTGACGGTGGACTGGGCGTACCAGACATTCACAACCGAGGACAAGGCGCTCATCCGCGAGGTGTTCCTGCGCTGGAGCGCCGAAAACAAGCTGGCTGACACCACCAATAACAACCATCCGCAGCCGGTAGACGTGCTGAATGATCCCGCCCTGCTGGCCGATCCCGGCTATTTTCGCTGGTCGAACAACAACTATTACGCGGCGCACATGCGCAATATGGGCCTGATGGCGCTGGCGCTGGACCCGGCCGACGATCCTGATGGCGCCCTGTATGGCTATCTGGCCAACGCGACCGGCGCGTGGATGTACGTCATCGACCACATGATGCGCAATGACATCGCGGGCGGGCTGGGCGCAGAGGGCTTTGAATACTCGCCGCAGTCGCTCGGTTACACGGCGCAATTCCTGCTGGCGCTGCACACCGCCGGGGAGAATCGCCCTGATGTGTGGGGGCCGCAGGTGTCGTTTGATGCCAATCCGTTCTGGGACCAGACCATCCCGGCCTACCTGACCAGCATGAGCCCGGTCCCCGCGCCCAATGAGTGGTACGGCGAGGCCTATCTGCCGGCATGGTATGGCAGCGGCCAGAACTACTGGATGCCCGACCATATCGAGATGTTTGGCGCGCTGGGCGTGTATGACCAGATGACCGGCAATGCTGACCGGCTGGATGCCCTGCGCTGGATCGAACTGAACAGCGCGCCCGGCCTGGCTGAGGGCTTCCTGGAGCGCGCCGGCGACAGCGAACAGTACCAGATGAGCGTGCTGTATTACCTGTTGTTTGAGCCGGGGGCGCCCGAACCGGCCAACCCGCGCCCGACGCTGCCCACCGCGTGGTATGCCGAGGGCATGCGCCGCCTGAGCGTCCGCACGAGCTGGGCCGACGATGCCGCGTGGTTTACCTATGGGCTGAGCTGGAACCGCGTCGATCACCAGAGCGCCAACGGCAATGCCATCGAGTTCTATCGCGACGGCGAATGGCTGACGAAAGTGCGCGTGGGCTACGACCTGGACTATATCTCGTCTGACCACATGAACACCATCACCATCCAGAACAGCGCCGTCGACCGCGAGAGCACCGACTACCGCTATATGCTCAACCAGCGCGGCTCGCAGTGGCTGTATATCGGCAATGACGGCCCGCCGCCGCGCATCAGCACGGCCGAAAGCTATACCTTTGCCAGCGGCGACAGCACCAGCCTGTACAACACCGACTATGAAAATCTGCTCGATGTGGGCCATGCCAGCCGCGACGTGTTCTGGCTGATGCCGGACATGATTTTCGTGTACGACCGCGCCGAAACACTGAGCGAGGGCCGCGTCAAGCAGTTCCACCTGAATTTCCCGGCCGAGGCCACCGTGACCGAGCGCGTCGCCAGCATGGCCACCGCGACCGGACAGCAGTTGTTCGTGACCAGCGTGCTGCCCGAAGCGGCAGATATCACGGCGTATCCGTTCACACCTGAGGCCAGCGCCAATCCGGCGTTTGGCGAAAACATGAATTACCGCCTGCTGATTGAGGCGACCGGCGCGCCGGCCAACACGCGCTTCCTGACTGTGCTGCAGGGGGCCGATGCGGGTGCCGCGGCCCTGCCCGCGGTACGCGTGAGCGGCGCCGGGTTCGATGCCGTGCTGGCGGGCGATACGCTGGCGATCTTCCCGGTCGATCTGGCTGCCGGGCTGCCGCTGCCGCTGACCATCGATGCGGGCGGGCCAGTTGGGCGCGTGCTGGCGTCTGGCCTGACGGCTGGCGCGGGCTACAGCGTGACGATTTCCGGGAACAGCGTCACCATCGCGGCGGGTGGGGATGTCGTGGCCGATGGCGCGGGCGCCCTGCTGCGCTGAGCGTCAACGGGGCGACGAACCTCACACATAAAAGGACACGCCCGACAGGTTTGATTCTGTCGGGCGTGTTGTTTTAAACGATCACGCGTTATTTAGCCGGCAGCGGACGGCACAGCCAGGAATGCCTGCCCACCGACGACGCCGAACAGCGCGCCCAGCGGCGCGGGAATCACCGAGCCATCGCCTAGCACAAGCTGATTGTCTCCCGGCAGCAGCACGAAGACCGAGCCATCGCCTGCCTGCATAACATCGCCGGGCATGACGCTGCCGTCGCCGCTGATGTCAGTCCCTGGGGGCAGCAGCGAGAGCGCCGCGGGCATCACCGACCCATCGCCCGGCGCTTCAGCCAGCAGCAGCACAGACAGCCCGCCCACGCCAGCGCCATTCTCCAGCGCGGCCAGCGCTTCGGCAGGCACGACACTGCCATCTCCAAACACTTCCACCGGTATAATCTGGCCCGCGTCGGACGGCATCACCGAGCCATCGCAGAACTGGAAACTCTGGGCCAGTTCGGCAGGCAAAACCGAGCCATCGCACGCGACAGCGCGCGCCGCCGCTTCCCGGACTTTCTGGATAGCGGGCAGCAGCAAGCTAACTGCAATTATGCTGCCGTCTTCCGAGGCAATATCGAAGTCGCGGCCAAGCGGATCGCGCACACTGGCGCCGTCTTCGCCAAACACGATGATGCCGTTGAAGACCAGCCCGGGCGCGTCAGCGCCAAAATACGCATCGGCATCGGCGCTGTCGGTGTCGCCGTCGCCATCCAAATCGCCGCAGAAGATCGCCTGTCCCCCCGCCAGCAGCATGCCGATGCCACCTGTACAGCCATCTCCACCCACGCCCACGGGCAGCAGCAGCGAGTCCCCGTCGACATTGAGCAGGAAGCCGATCATGCCGGGGATGCCCAGGTTGGGCAGGAAGGTCATGCTGCCGCGCCGACCAGGCGCGAAGGGCGCATCCGGCGCTGCGGGCGCATCATCCAGCAGCGCGGCGGCAATGGCAGCGCCATCGAGCAGCAGGTCGTCGACCATCAGCACAGGCCGCGCACCATCAGGCGAATCGACCAGCCCGAAGATGCCGCGGTCCACGGGCAGGAAATGCAAGTCCTGCGCTGGTGAATCGGCATCAGTCGCCGCGGACTGTGGCAGGCACACGGCCAGGCCGCCGCGCCCCACCCGCAGGCAGGTCGCCTCCCCGCGCAGGAAATCGGGCGAGAGCGCCGGAGTCCCGTTGGAGGCGTCCGCATCGCCAGCGCCCCACGGGGCCAGCGTCGGTCCGATGATATCAGCCAGGCGAATCCCGTCCGGCAGGAAGTCAAAATCCAGCTCAGGAATCGTGATGTCGAAATCCGGCGTGCCGATCAGCAGTTCTTCCGGGCACGGCGGCGTCCCCAGGATGAGCTGAATTTCGCCGGGGAACGCGCCGGGAATCACCCAGCCTCCCAGCCACAAGCGATAGACCTGCACGAGGCCCAGGCCGGGCACAGGCACATTGAGGATCTTCTCCACGTATTGAAAGGCATCTGGCGCCATGATAGCCACGATATCATCGCTCACCGCCTGAATTTCCGGCGCGCTGGTGCTGTCGTTGTAATCCACGCCCTGCACCCAGTTGATATAGTCCGGATAATCGACAGTGCTGAAGTTGAGCGAGGCATCGTAATACACAACCGGATACGGGGTGGTGCCGACATTGCGCAGGAAGCAGCCCGGCGCGGTGCTGGTGATGGGGCCCTGGGTGGGCTGCATCAGGCCGGGCTCGACTGAGCCGGACAGCGGGACAATGGCCGGGAACGGTGTCGGCGTGGGCAGCGGACAGCCGCCATTTTCGCGCGGGCCAAAGGCATTCGGGCAGTTGTCGGCATTATCAGGCAGGCCGTCGCCATCGCTGTCGGGCACGGGCGTGGGCAGCGGACAACCGCCATTTTCGCGTGGACCGGACGCATTCGGGCAGTTGTCGGCGGTATCGGCCAGACCGTCACCATCGCTGTCGGGCACGGGCGTGGGCAGCGGACAGCCGCCATTCTCGCGTGGCCCGGAGGCATTCGGGCAGTTGTCCGCGGTATCGGCCAGACCATCGCCATCGCTGTCGGGCACCGGCGTGGGCAGCGGACAGCCGCCGTTTTCACGCGGACCAGACGCATTCGGGCAGTTGTCGGCGGTATCGACCAGACCGTCGCCATCACTGTCTGGCACGGGCGTGGGCAGCGGACAGCCGCCGTTCTCGCGTGGGCCTGATTCCCTGGGGCAGGCATCGACGCTGTCCGGCAGGCCATCACCGTCGGTGTCCGGGTCGCGCTGGGCCAGCGCAGCATGTGCAGCAAACAGACTGATGAACACGAGAATACACACGGTGTACAGGCGGACGTGTCGGCGCTGCATAAAATTTCCAGTCGTTATAAATTATTTAATCCGATGAATTCCAGTATACAGGCGTGCAGGCAGCGCACAATCTGACCCGCCATACTTGCACAGCTTTTTTACAGGTTTGACCGCAGGAATGGCTACAATCCGCTTAAACTTGCCGCCTGTCCCGGACAACGCTGTCATGACCGACCTGCCGCGCTACCCGATTATCGACGGGCACAACGACGCCCTGATGTACTTTTCGCCGCCCACCAGTGCGCCTGTCAGCACGTTTTTTGAGCGCATCGACGGGCGCCAGGTGGATCTGCCTCGTGCGCGTGAAGGCGGGCTGGCCGCGGGCTTCTTCGCCGTGTTCATCAGCGAGGCCGAATCGCTGGACCTGGCGCATCATTTCGATCCCACCAAAATCTATGAGATGCCCGAACTGCCCTATGCAGCAGCGCAGCCAGCAGCGATGGCGATGGTCGCCAATCTGTTCCGCATCGAGGCGCAGTCTGGCGGGCAGGTCAGAGTCGTTCGGACAGTGGCCGACATGGAGGCCTGTCTGCGCGACGGGGTGCTGGGCGCTGCCCTGCATTTTGAGGGCGCGGAACAGATTGACGCGCATCTGGACGCGCTGGAGGTGTATTACCAGGCGGGACTGCGTTCGCTGGGCATCGTGTGGAGCCGCCCGACGATCTTCGGCCACGGCGTCCCGTTCAAGTTTCCGCATTCGCCCGACACCGGCCCCGGCCTGACCGATATTGGAAAGTCGCTGGTGCGCGCATGTAATCGACTGGGCATCATGATCGACCTGTCGCACCTGAACGAAAAAGGCTTCTGGGACGTGGCCGGAATCACCGACGCGCCGCTGGTGGCCACGCACTCCAACGCGCACGCATTGTGCCAGCTTCCGCGCAACCTGACCGACAAACAGCTGGCGGCCATCGCTGAATCGGACGGCATGGTGGGCGTCAACCTGGTGACCGCGCTGCTGCGTGAAGATGCGCGTGATGACCGCGATACACCGGTCGAGACGGTCGTGCGCCACGTCGATTATCTGGTCGAACGGCTGGGCATCGACCGCGTGGGCATCGGCGCGGATTATGGCGATGCGCCCTTCCCGAAAGACCTGCCGGATGCGTCCAGCTACCCGGTGCTGATTGCGGCGCTGGCGCGGGCAGGCTACGACGATGACTCGCTGCGCAAAATCACGCACGAGAACTGGCTGCGCGTGCTGCGTAAAACCTGGAAAGCGTGATTTCACCTCGCCTCACCCTGCGTCGCTGCGCTCCGCCGTCCCTCTCCACGATGTGGACGAGGGACAAAGAACTTACGCCGCTGGTCAAAAATATGCCCTTAGGGGATTGATGAGGGAACTGCATTGTGTCTTGGCGTCCTGGCGGTTAAGCGCGCTTTCGTGTTTTAAACCTAATGCCGATGGCCTGCTCCTGAAATCGCGCCTGCGGATATAATCGCGGGACACAGCTTCATAAGGGGATGCCTCACCATGCATATTGACACACGGGCTGTCCATGCCGGGCGTGCGCCGGACGCGACCACTGGCGCGGTCATGCCGCCAATTCACCTGTCCACCACCTTTGAGCGCGCCGCCGACGGGGGCTATCCGACCGGCTTTGCCTACACCCGCGAGAGCAACCCGAACCGCATGTCGCTGGAGACTGCGCTGGCCGAATTAGAAGGCGGCGTGGCGGCCTTTGCGTTTGCGTCGGGCATGGCAGCTATCGACGCGACGCTGCGGGCGCTTTCGCCGGGTGACCATGTGATTTTCCCGGACGAAATTTACTATGGCGTGCGCCATCTGCTGCACACGGTGTATGCCCCGGCGCAGCTTCAGGCCAGCTTTGTCGATATGGCGAAGCTGGACGCCGTGCGCGCCGCCGTGCGTCCGAATACGCGGCTGGTGTGGGCCGAAACGCCCTCGAACCCCAGCCTGAAAATTGCGGATATCGAGGCGGTCGCTGCTATCGCCCATGCGTCGGGCGCGTGGTGCGGCGTCGATAACACCTGGGCGTCGCCCGTGATGCAAAACCCGCTGGCGCTGGGGGCTGACCTGGTCATGCACAGCACGACCAAATATATCGGCGGTCACAGCGACGTGCTGGGCGGCGCGCTGATCGTCCGCGAGGCTGGCCCGCTGGCTGAAAAACTGGGGCATATCCAGCATCACGGCGGCGGAGTGGCATCGCCCTTTGACTGCTGGCTGCTGCTGCGCAGCCTGGCGACGCTGCCCCTGCGCGTTCGTGCGCAAACTGAATCGGCCGGGAAGATCGCGTCATTTCTGGCGGGGCACGCCGGTGTCTCGCGGGTGCATTATCCTGGCCTGGAGACGCATCCCGGCCACGCCATCGCGGGGCGGCAGATGCGCGGCTTCGGCGGCATGCTGTCGTTCGAGGTGGTTGGCGGGCGGGAGGCTGCGTTTGCGCTGGCGGCGCGCCTGCGCCTGATCACGCGGGCGACCAGCCTGGGCGGGGTGGAAACGCTGATCGAGCATCGGCGCTCGATTGAAGGGCCGGACAGCACCACGCCAGACGGCCTGCTGCGCATGTCGGTCGGGCTGGAGCATGCCGATGATCTGATCGACGACCTGGGCGCCGCGCTGGCCGGATAGCGCACAAAACAAACGGGCGCATCGTGTGGATGCGCCCGCAGGTCTTTTCAGGGGGATTGGCTGAGCTCAGCCAGAATACTTGAGCGACAGGATCGCGTAATGGCGGTGCAGGTTCACCCGCGACTTGCTGGCGGCCAGCTCACGCGCACGGTCATACACGCGGTCGTCCACCATCAGGCGCACGATCGCATCGCGCAGACTGAGCAGCATCCCCCACGGGCCGTGCAACCGGAACAGGGCATCGTCCTCGGCAGGCAGCGGCTGGGCCGCATAGACCGTCTGCATCAGACGGGAACGTGCGCGGGCCTGCTGATGGCTGGTGGGATGAGCGCCCTGTCGCACGGCAGCGCGGATGGTTTCATCCAGCATCTGATCGGGGACAGATATACAAGTGGTTTGTGCGTGGGATTTATCCCTGTGCTCCCGCAAAGCCATGCGCGCCTCCGTGTGACAGCCTGAAGTCGAGCGATGCACTGCCCAGCGTACGACGCAGATTTTCGCGCGCGTAATGCAGGCGGCTTTTCACAGTCCCCACAGGCACTTCCAGCGTCCCGGCAATTTCTTCCAGGGACAGGTCACTCAGATAATGCAGCGCGATGACCACCTGCTGGTTAAACGGCAGCTGGCTGATAGCGGTCTGCACGCGCTGGATCGTCTCGCCCTGTTCGGCCATCACTTCCGGGCCGAGCCACGACGGGCTCATCAGCTGATCCACCAGCGCCTCCAGCGAGATACGCCGTTTCTGGCGGCGCGTCACCCACGAGTAGCTCAGATTGACAGTGACGCGGTACAGCCAGGGCATCAGCGGCAGGCTGGTATCGATGCGTGCTGCATGCTGATTCAGTTTTAGGAAGCAGTCCTGGGCGATGTCGTCGGCCACCGCGGAATCGCGCACGATAGACATGGCGGTGCGGTAAACCTGGGTGTAGTAGCGATCAAAGAGCTGGCCTAACGCCTCAAAATCACTGGCACACAACCGTTCAATCAGGGCTCCATCTGACACTGACCCCTCATCATGCGGCTTCTGCGTGGCATCATCCACTCTCAAAATCATTGGTGCAGGCTCCTGATCGACCGTAAAGGTGGCAATATCTGTAAATAATGCGTCACGTCAACGCGAAATGGTTGTTGATTTAAATATAGATTTGATTATGCAGGTCTTATTCACTTTGTACAAGGTTTATACATTTTCGTTCGCTTTCGATTTGTGTAATTTGAATTTTTTTGAATGTTCAGGCGAGTTTTATTGATGTAAATAGATGGACTATTATCGTTTTTCTGGCATTAAATCTCGCTGGACAAGGCCATGAATCAGCCACACCTGCGGGTCATCTTTCACTGCTGAATGGATGCATGCTGCGCCCTGCCCGAAATCATATCTGCCCAGGCGGACAGGGCGCAGGTGGCCCGGCTGATGACGCGTCATCAGCTTCAGGCAGCACGATGCCGCGCGCCATGCCCGGATAGCGCTCGATGCGCCCCTGCACCGTGAGCCGGTCGAGATAGCGGACCACATTTCCCCGCGACATAAATGTCGCAGCGCCGATCTCGCTGAGCGTAGGTGATACGCGTCGTTCGCGGATATAGCCTGTGATAAATGCCAGAACCGCCTCCTCGTTTGCCTGAATTGCGACCTCGCGGGGGGTGCTGGCGGGCTTGTGTTTCCCCATCGTTTGCTCCTTTCGGGCGGGCTGTAACAGGAACTTAACCTGCTTAGTATACGGTAATTTCAGAATATATGTTCTGATTTTATGCCTGGATTTGCTAGAATGTGGATTGAATCGGGTAGGCATTTGGATTGAATGGTCATCGGCTGGCGTGGAAAAAAGCCCGTGGATGCCGCATAATGTCGGTATTCATGCATAGGTGAGACAGGTGGCAGTCTGATGAGCTTTCTGAAAAAGACAATCGACTTTCTCACGGGCGGGTTGCTGGGCGGGAAAGGCGGCGGCGCACAGGTGCCGGGCGACCGCGCCGGGCTGTATCTGTATGTGCGCCCGAACGGCTGCGAGGAAGTGGTGCGCCTGCGCATCAACCTGGCGAACGACCTGAGCGAAGCGGATGAAGGCCCCGGCCTGTTCGTGCACAAGGTGGTGCGCGGGGTGAAGTGCCGCCAGAACGTCGAGGTCGACCTGATCTTTGACGACAAACGCCGTCTGCTTGAGCAGCACATCACCGATGGCGCCTTTGTGGATGCGGCCGCATGGGAAGCGTGGGAAAAAGCGAGTACCGGGCAATGAGTGCTGAGCATTGACGGGCGCGTCGCGACGCGCCCCTACGCCTCCGACCGTACGAAGTAACATAAACATGATGGGTATTTGACGTAATGACAGGGCCTGATGCTTTGCAGGGTCTGCCATTGCAGGGGCGGTTCCCGAGCCGCCAGCCGTCTCCATGAACAGGGGATTCAACACTGGGCTCTCCTGCTCAGCACTCATTGCTCAGCACTCAGCACTTTATTTCCTGAAAGGTCCTTATGTCCCACCCGATTCCGCTTGTTGACCTGAAGGCGCAGTATGCGGCGATTCAGCCGGAGATTGACGGCGCCATCGCCCGCGTGATTGCCAATACCAGCTTCATCGGCGGCAAAGAAGTGAGCGCGTTCGAGCAGGCGTTTGCCGAATTCCAGGGCGTGAAACGCTGCGTGGGCATCGCCAGCGGCACCGGGGCCATCGCGCTGGTGCTGCACGCGCTGGGCATCGGCGCGGGCGACGAGGTCATCACCACGCCGCACTCGTTCATCGCCACCGTGGAGCCGATCGAAGCGGCCGGCGCGGTCAGCGTATTCGTCGACATCGACCCGGCGACCTTCAACATGGACGTGACGCAAATCGAGGCGGCCATCACCCCGCGCACGAAGGCGATCATGCCGGTGCATCTGTACGGGCAGATGGCGCGCATGGACGTGATTATGGACATCGCGCGGCGTCACGGGCTGGTTGTGATCGAGGATGCCGCGCAGGCGCACGGGGCGGAATACCTGGGCAAACGCGCCGGCCAGTGGGGCGATGCCGCCTGCTTCAGCATGTATCCGGGCAAGAACCTGGGCGCGTATGGCGACGCGGGAGCGGTGTGCACCAACGACGACGCGCTGGCCGACAAAATCGCCAAGCTGCGCGACCACGGCCGCACGAGCAAATATGCCCACGACATCATCGGCTTTGGCGAGCGGCTGGATGCGCTGCAGGCCGCGATTCTGGGCGCAAAGCTGCCGCATCTGGCTGACTGGAATGAAGCACGCCGACGCATCGCCGGGGAATATACCGAGCTGCTGGACGGTGCCGAGGGCATCTGCACGCCCTATGTCGACCCGAACGGTGTGCCCGTCTTTCATATTTACTGCGTGACGGTGTCTGGCGACCGGGATGCCATCCAGGCGGCGCTGAAGGCGCGCGGCGTGGAAGCGGGCATCCATTATCCGCTGCCGCTGCACATGCAGCCGGCGCTGGCGCATCGCGGCTACGCGGTGGGCGCCTTCCCCCACACGGAACACGCGGCCAACTGCATCCTCAGCCTGCCGATTTACCCGGAGATGTCGCTGGAACAGGTGCGCACCGTGGCCGACGCGCTGCGTGACGTCGTGGGCGGCAGGGCGGGCGCATGACTTTATCATCACTCGCGCACGAACACTTCGGCATCACGCTGACCGATGCCCAGGCGACAGCCTTTGACACCTATGCGCGCCTGCTGGTGGAGTGGAATGCGCGCATGAACCTGACGGCCATCACCGACCCGGAAGGCATCACCGTGCGCCATTTTCTGGATTCGCTGTCGGTGGCGCAGCATGTACCCATGGCGGCAGGTGCGCGCCTGATCGATGTGGGCACGGGCGGCGGATTCCCCGGCCTGCCGCTGAAGATCCTGCGGCCGGACCTGCACGTCACGCTGATGGAAGCGACCGGCAAAAAGCTGACCTTCCTGCAGCAGGTGTGCGAGGAAACCGGCATCCGCGACGGCATTGAGTTCCTGCACGCACGGGCCGAAGACGCCGGCCATATGCCCGGCCAGCGCGCCGCCTATGACATCGTGATTGCGCGGGCGGTGGCGCGCCTGCCGGTGCTGCTGGAGTATCTGCTGCCGCTGGCGAAAGTGGGCGGGCTGGCCGTGGCCATGAAAGGCACGACCGCGCACGACGAAGCCGACGCCGCGCGCCGGGCGATGAACAAGCTGGGCGGCCAGCTGGACGGCATCGACGAAATCGCGCTGCCGGGCGTGGCCGAGCCGCATTTCCTTGTGCGCGTGAAGAAAGCGGCCCCGTCTCCGGCGGCCTATCCGCGCAAGCCGGGCACGCCATCTAATAATCCCCTGTAAGACCGTAATCTTTTTCAGCGCGCACGCCAATTGGTGGTATCCTGCCATGAAACAGCTTTCGCGCCCGGCCACAGCAGGAAGGCATGCCCATGACCGATCCAGCCCTGTTCAACCCAGTCCCGTATACCGATGACACGCGCATGTCGCTGCTGTCTGATCAGTACCGGCTGTTCGTGGAAATGACCGACAAGACGAGCGAACGGCGCAGCCACGCCAACAACTTCTATTTCACGCTGAATACCGGCCTGATCGCCGGCCTGGCGACGATCGTAGGCGCGCGTCCGGCGGGGGTGTCGGCGCTGTTTCCGGGTATCGTGCTGGTGGTGTCGATACTGCTGTGCTATGTGTGGTACCGCACGATCACGTCGTACCAGCAGCTTAACCGCGCCAGATTTAAAATCATCCTGGAAATTGAAATGCAGCTTCCAGTGCGCCTGTATGGCCGCGAATGGGAAGTGCTGGGTGAAGGTCATGACCGCAATCTGTACTGGCCGATCACGCGGCTGGAGCAGCTGGCACCGATGATTTTCGGGATTTTCTACCTGCTGGTGGGGGTCGCGCTGCTGGCAAACTGGCTGTAGGGCTGGTGCTGAGTGACAAGTTGAACCGCCACGACACCGTCCTCACCCCTCATTCCCCTCTCCACGATGTGGAAGAGGGGATGACTCAGGTCTCTTTTTCGACCAACCAAATACGCTTTTTGTCCCTCTTCCACAGCGTGGAGAGGTACGGCGGAGCGCAGCGACGCAGGGTGAGGCAGGACACAGACGCGGCACAACGCAGTGTTCAGGGCATACCCGGTTGCTCGTAGATGAACTGAGCCCCTGATGGTGAGCCTCACCCCATGGGCATGTATTTGTCGCTGGCGTAGCGGCCGGTGACGTGGTGCGACAGCTGGCGCTCGATATCGGTCAGCAGGGCGCTGGCACCGATGCGGAACAGGTTCGGCATCAGCCAGTCGTCGCCCAATTCCTCTTTCATCAGAATCTGCCAGTTCATCGCCTGTTTGGCTGTGCGCAGGCCGCCCGCAGGCTTGAAGCCAACCTTGTGGCCGGTGCGCTCGTAGTAGGCGCGGATCATGCGGCACATCACCAGGCTGACCTCCAGCGTGGCGTTGACCGGTTCTTTGCCCGTCGAAGTCTTGATGAAGTCGCTGCCCGCCATCATGGCGACCAGGCTGGCCATCGCGACATTGCGCAGGTTGGACAGCTCGCCAGTGGCCAGAATCGACTTCATGTGGGCGGGGCCGCACGCCTCGCGGAAGGCTTTCACCTCGTCGTAGAGCGCGTCCCAGTGGCCCAGCAGCACATGTTCGCGGCTGATGACGATGTCGATTTCGCGGGCGCCAGCGGCCACACTCTCGCGGATTTCTTCCAGTTTCAGGCGATGCGGCGTCAGGCCGGCGGGAAAGCCGGTCGAGACCGCCGCCACGGGGATATTCGTGCCTTTGAGCGCGTCCACCGCGTCGGCCACGCGATTGTGGTACACGCACACGGCGCCGGTCGTGACGCCCTCGTCGGCCATGCCCAGCGCCTCCAGCAGATCAGCGCGCACGGGCTGCCTGGCCTTGGCGCACAGGCGCAGCACATTGCCCGGCGTGTCATCGCCAGACAGGGTGGTCAGGTCGATACAGGTGATGGCGCGCAGCAGCCAGGCCGCCTGCCAGTCTTTCTTGACGCTGCGGCGGGTGCCCATGGTGGCGGCACGGCGCTCGACGGCGCTGGTATTCACGCGCTGCGACTTCACCCAGCCCATATCGAGCGGGATGCCCGGATTGCGCGCATCGTCGTGCGCGGCCTGGCCCTGGCCATTGGCGGTTGATTTTGTGCGGGGTTCGCGGACAGCCATAATGTCTGGTTCCTGTGTGAACATGCGTGCAAGAAGGCCGCTAGTATATCATTCGGCGCGGATGCGTTCGATGACTTCAGCCTTAAACGGCTCCAGCTCGGCGCGCAGCACGGGCATCATCTCGCGGGCGTTTTTCATCGCCAGCACCAGCGCCGGATGCCCCGCCTCCAGCCGGTCAGACAGGATATGGGCCAGATTGGCGTGGCCGGTCGATTCGATCATGTTGCCCGCCACGCGGCCGGTCAGCCCGCCAACGAATGCGCCAGCCAGCGCGGCCGATCCGATGGCGATCAGTGCGCCGATGCCAGGCAAGGCCAGCGCGCCCAGCTGCGCGATGCCAAACGCAGCCATGGCTGCGCCCAGCGTGCCCCCGGCGATGCCGCCTTCGTCCGCGCCAATCTTGTCGTCCAGCACGGTGACTTCGCCGGTCTGGGCTTTCGCCACAATGGCCGCGCGCTCGTACTCGATGCCGCCGATTTCAGACAAATGGTCCAGCGCTTTGGTCAGCGCGGAGCGGGACGGAAAGACAATCAGAACCAGGTCGTCCATGCGCGCACCAGGGACTTTCGTGAGGCCAAGCAGGCGTGTCCGGCGTCGATCAGGACGCGGGAGTATCGGGATCGATCACGATCGCATTGTACTGGCTGGTCAGGGTGCCGGCGATATCGGCGACATCCTCGGCCGTGCCATCCAGCTCCAGCACAATTGCGACCTGGTTTTCGTGCAGCAGATGGGCGATGTGGTCGAGCGTGTGGTCCTTGATGCCCAGGTCCATCACCCGGGCGACGCCAGCGCCGATGCCGCCACCGATGGCCCCGCCTGCCAGCGCACCCAGCCCCAGCGCAACGATCGCGCCGACGCCTGGCAGCAGCAGCGCGCCCAGGCCAGCCAGCCCCAGCGTGCCCATGACCGCGCCCAGCGTGCCACCGCTGATGGCGCCTTCAACCGCATTGATGTCATCGTCAAAAATGGTGACTTCGCCATCTTCGGCGCGCGCCAGCACGGCGCTGCGGTGCACCTTCACGCCGGCGTGATCATTAATGGCCTGCGTGGCATCGACCAGATTACCGCGGGTGGGGAAAACAAATACGGCGAGTTCTCGCTTGTGCGTCATGATCGGAACCTCCTTAATCATGCGTTGCCTGACTTTAACGCGAAATGAGTGAAGTTAAAAGGGAAACAGCCTGCTGGCGGGCGGGCCCGGTTTTTCTTTACTCAATGGTTGGGATTTGCAAGGTATATTACAATGCAAACAGCATTGACCGATTATGGCTGTTTGACGCTTACCATGTGCGTGGCTATAATCCACATAGGATTACGGGAGAATGTCAGTTGTAATCTCTCGCCATCAGCCCCACAAGACATCAACGGGCGGTCATCTGCTCTGCTGCGTGTGCCAGGTTTTTCAGTTTAGCGAGGGGCTTTCATGCCGCTGCACGGCAATCTCCGCGACTTTAGTACCACCCAACTGCTGAATCTCATCAACCTTGCCGGTAAGACGGGCACGCTTGCCATTTTCGACGGCATCAACACCAACGAAAAGGATGCCCAGGGAAAGGTGAAACAGGTTCCGGGGACCGAGCGTTCACGCGTGGCCTTCAAGGCGGGCAAGCTGATCGCTGCCCAGCTGGGCCAGCAGGACGGCAACCTGGTCTCTGTGCTGAACAAGGCCGGCAAGCTGACCGACGACCAGGCGCGCATCATCCGCGAACGCGCCAAAAACACCAGCGACAAGGCCCTGGCCCTGCTGCTCATCAACGCCAATTACGTCAGCCAGCGCGATATCGTCGCCAGCGTGCAGCAGCACACCCTCGATGTGGTGTATAACCTGCTGACATGGGGCGAAGGACCGTTCCGGTTCGAAGACAACGTGCTGCCCAGCAATGACCGCATCATGGTGCCCATCGACCTGGAAAATGTGATCATCGAGGGCGCCCGCCGCATCCGCGAGATTGAGCAGCTGACGTCACACCTGCCCAATCTGGATATGGCGCTCAAGTTCCCTGAAAATCCGCGTGAGAAGTTCAAGGGCATTCACCTGAGCGTGGAAGAATGGCGTGTGGTGAGCTTCGTCAATCCGCGCAACACCATCCGCCAGATTGCCAAAGCCAACAATATGTCTGAAATCGAGATCCGGCGCATCGTGTATGGGCTGGAACAGGCGGGTCTGGTCGAGATCGTGGCGCCCCCCGGCGCACGGCCAGAAACGCGCGAAGGCGCCTCCGGGTCGCAGGTGCAGACCCGTGCGCCCAACGTCGAGAAAAGCGTCGTCGAACGCATCATCAACCGCCTGCGCAGCCCTGGCGGCTGACCAAAGCTTGCATTTTCCGGGTGATTTCGTCCGGCCTGATGTCATCATTTCTGAAGAGAGCGATAAGCCATGCAGCAGGATAAAGTCAGACAGGTCAAAATGGTGGTCACAGGGCCGTTCAGCTCTGGCAAGACCGAGTTTATCCGCGCAATCAGCGAGATCGATGTGGTGGAGACCAACCGCACGATCACCTCTGGCGCTGAAAAAGCGGTCAAGAATGAGACGACCGTGGCAATGGACTTCGGCCGCATCACTGTCGATGATGACCTGGTGCTGCTGCTGTTCGGCACGCCCGGCCAGCGCCGCTTTGACTTCATGTGGGAGATCCTGGCAGAAGGCATGCTGGGCTTCATCGTGATGGTGGACAGCACGCGCCCGGAGACGTACCGCGAAGCCAAAGACATCCTCGATACGTTCCGCGCCTACGCGCCGACGCCGTTTGTGGTGGCGGCCAACAAGCAGGACCTGAACGATGCGTGGAGCATCAACGACATGCGCATCGTGCTGCGTCTGGACGAAAACGTCAAGCTGCTGCCCTGCGTGGCCAGTGACAAGGACAGCGTGAAGGAAGTCCTGCTGCAGCTGCTGTATTCGATTCTGGATGAGCTGGAAAAGGCCAAGTAATCCGGGCTAAAGGGCGCACACCGTGGCAACACTCGTCACCGAACAGGGCATCGTACACTATGAAGCCTACGGTCGCGGACGCCCTGTTCTCCTCCTGCATGGCTGGATGAACTCATGGGCCGTCTGGCGCGACACGATCCAGCTTCTGGGTCGTGATTTTCGCATGTACGCGCTCGACTTCCTCGGCTTTGGCGATTCCGGCGACCAGGCCAAAGAATTCTCCGTCACCAATTTCTCGCTGATGGTCAACACCTTCATGGACCGCATGGGCATCGTCAAGGCGCCGCTGGTGGGCCATTCGATGGGCGGCACCGTCAGCCTGAGCGTGGCGCTGGCGCATCCCGACAAGATCGTCAAGGTGATCGTGGTGGGCTCGCCAATCGTGGGGTCGTCGCTCAGCCCGCTGCTGAAGCTGGCCGCCAACCGCCAGTGGATCGGCCTGGGGCAAAGCGCCCCTGGGCTGTACTCGGTGTTTCAGGCGGGGTTCCGGCCGCTGCTGCGCGGCTACTCATATTTTCTGGCCAAAGATGGCAATATGCTGGGCAAGATGCTGACCGACGACGTGGCCAAGCTGAACCTGGAGCCGTTCATCGAGAGCATCACCACGCTGCGCGAAACCGACCTGCGCCCGCGCCTCGCTGACCTGAAGATGCCGATTCTGGGCATTTACGGCAAAAAAGACCTGATCGTGGACCCAAAACAGTCGCAGGTGCTGAAACAGTTTGCCCCCACCAGCCGCATCTCGTGGTTCGAGAACAGCGGCCATTTCCCCATGATGGACGAACCGGAACGCTTCCACCTCACGATTAAAGACTTCCTGAACAACGGCTGATCGTGCATGATGCGGGTGGTTGTTTGCACACAACCGCCGGGCGCGTCTCGACGCGCCCCTACAGTTCCAACCTCGTGAGGTAAACATCAACAGGCGGGAAATTCGGCTTTACCACAGCTCGTGACGACCGGCCAGGCTCGCCCGTGTAGGGGCGCCTCGCGAGGCGCCCGCCGATCCAACCCCAGGAATGATGTTCGGACAAGATTCTGCGTGCCCGCCCCGAAATGCCCCTACGACCCGATTCGGCCTGCGTCGGACCCATTTTCAATCCACCAGGCGACCGCCGCGGCAATCGCATCGGGCGCGGTGTCATAGGTGAACGACGAGGTCAGCACGCCATCGGGATCGACCAGATACGAGCGCGTGGAATGGTCGACCAGGTAATCGGCTGATGTATTGGTGTCCACGCGGCGGCGGTAGTAAAAGCCCCAGTCCGGCTGAATCTGCGCCAGCACTTCATCGGTGCCGCTCATACCCACGAATTCGGGGTCGAAGCGGCCCATGTATTCGGTCAGCGATTCCTGCGAATCGCGCGAGCCGTCCACGCTGATGAACACAAATTCGACATTCTCGGCGGCCTCGCCCAGCGCCTGCTTGACGATGCGGAACTCGGCCAGCGTGAGCGGGCAGAAATCCGGGCAGTGGGTGTAGCCAAAGAAGACCAGCCGCCACTTGCCGTTCATGTCGCTGAAGCTGAAATCTGCGCCACGGGTGCTGGGCATGCTGAAGTCGGTGAGCGTGTAGGTCGTCGGCAGATAATCGCCCACGAACACGCCGTCGATGGTGTCCATCGGGCCTTCCGGGGCCACCAGTTCCAGCGCGGTTGTCGCTTCAGGCGTGACGTCTGCATCCTCAGACGCCGGGGCGTCGGTGGGCGCAGATGTCGGGCTGGTGGCCGCGGGTGAAGATCCACCACAGGCCGCCAGCGCCCACAGGCAGACGAGGGCCAGCGCGGTGATCCAGCGACGGTAAGAGGGGCTCAGAGAAGCTGCAGGCATTGGGACATCCTTCGTGTAAGTCGCAACAGATGGCAGAAAAGGCACAGCCTTACATGCCCGCCATCGACATCGTCCGGTCATAAATGGGCACGCCCACGGTGAAGCTGGCGCCGCTTTCCAGCGTCAGCGTGACGGCAAAGGCGCTGCCATCGCGCAGCGGCTGGGTCAGGTCCATCAGCATGATGTGATAGCCACCCGGGGCCAGTATGACACCCTCGCCCGGCGGAAGCATCAGCCCGTCAGCCAGCGGCTGCATCTGCATGACATCGTTCTGCATCCGCACCTCGTGGATTTCGGACACAGTCGCGACGCTGGTCTCGACGCCCACCAGCACATCGTCGGCCTCGCCCACGTTCAGCAGGTGCATGTACACGGCGCTGACACCACCCGGCTCGACCGTGTTGGCATCGTCATCAGCGGCGATCGTCGGGCGGCTCCACACCCCGGCCACGGCAAACGGGGCCGCTTCCGGCGCTTCTTCCAGCACCGGCACAGCAATCCTGTCTTCCATCGTGCTGCCATCGGCCAGCGCGTACGTCAGGGCCAGCGGGAAAGCATCGCCTGGCACGAGGCCCATCTGCAAGTCCATCAGCATGATGTGATAGCCACCGGGGGCCAGCGCGACGCTTTCGCCCGCGGGGATCACCAGTCCGTCGGCCAGCGGCTGCATCATCATGACATCGCCGTCCATGACGACGTTGTGAATCTCAATCATGCTGGCCACCAGGCCAGCTACGCCAGTCAGGGTGACATCGGCATCGCTCAGATTGGTGATCGTCATGTAGGCCGCGCTGACGCCACCCATGGCCTGTTTGGCCATATTGACTCCGGCGACGGTCGCGCGCGCCCAGACATCGCTGTAGACCACGACCGGCGCATCGGCATTAGCGTGGGCGGGCATCATGTCCTGGGCATAGGCCGCAGGCACGGTCAGGAGAAGCAGGAAACAAACCAGCAGGAACTTGCGCATGGTCATCTGTCCTTTTCAAACAATGTGTCACGGGGCTGGCGGCGTCACCTCAGGGGTGGCCTCGCAAACCTCGATGGTCGCTTCAGCGGCAGAGAAAATATCGCCCACACGGCTGCCCACTTCAATCACGCCGGCCACGCGCAGGACACCACGCATCCCGGCGTCGGCCAGCGCGGGGTCGCCACTTTCATATTCAAATTCGCCTACGGTCGTCGGTACGAAATCAAACGTGATCGACTCTCCCGGCGGGACGATCGGGCTGAGGATATTGAGCGCGGGGACGGCAAAGCTTTGCGGCCGGCCGCTGGCATTGGTCAGCGTCATGCGCACGACATCGCCCGCCCAGGCATCAATGCGCGGGTTGGACTGCGTGCGAAACTGCCCGGTTTCAGCGATGAAGGCAGCAGGAATGCCGATGGCGCGCAGCGTGACCGGCCAGATAAACAGGCCGCTGTCATCATCAAGGATGGGCGCGGGTGGCGTCGCCACGACAGGATCGGGTGTGCCCCACGGCGCGGGCGTCGCTGCGACGACGGCGGTGGAGACGAAGCTGTCCTGTGCCAGTGTGGGGGCCGACGGCAGGCTGGTGAGCAGCAGGGCCGCCACAGCCAGCCCGGCCACAATCAGTGCTGTTCCCCCTGCGACATGGTCCCTACGGTGCATAGGATCACTTTCTTCCTCGCGGCGCGCGCAAAGATGAATAATTCATGAGACGATCATAACACAGGCGCATTGTGATGAATAGAACAATCGGGCGTTTTCGGGGCAAAGATTGTGGAAATGGCACAAGTGGTAAGGGACATGTGGGTGCGCCCGTCAGCGCCGCCCCGGGCTTTGAGCCCCAGGCGGCGGCGCTGACGGCAGCGGGTGAAAACACCCCCTACGGCGTGCGCACCTGTACTTTGCGGCCAATCTTGATTTCGATCTCGCCGGACGCGTCGCCCTGGAGCGCCCAGTCCTCGGATTCGATCAGGCGCACCCAGAAATCGCCACGCGGACGCAGCCCGCCCAGGCCGCGTGCGGCGGCGGTGGCATACAGGCTGTCGCGGCGAATCTGGGCCACGCGCCGGATGAGTTGTTCTTCGGTCATGCCATTGACGCCCAGCATACTGCGCACCGGGGCCGCCAGGCTTTGCTCGGCGGGGCGCACATACTGCGTCTCGGCGCCGGTGGGGCCGTGCTGGATGTGCATGTCAAACAGCATCGCCAGCGAGAGCGGGTGTTTGATGCCGCGCGGTAGCACCGACATGCGCTGGACGGTCGTCCAGTAGGCGTCGATGGTGTGCTCGTCCTGCGCGGCCTGCATGACCGGGTCGTCAGCAAGGCGGATAAGCAGGTCTTTCAGCCCTGCATCGTTGCGCAGGGTAGCGTCTTTGGCCTCGATGCGCAGCAGGTAGGTCGTGCGCAGTTTATCGGCATCCGGGCCGGTCGCGGTCTTGAGATAACGCTCGATCACCGACTCCAGCGCGCCGCCCAGCAGCGTGAACTGGAAGCGGCCATAGCTGACGATAGCGCGGTCGTAGGTCTGATAGGCGGCATAACTGCCCCCCTCAAACCCCGCCGTAATATTGAAGGCGGCGCGATGGACGCGCCCCATGGCGGCATGGTCTTCGGGAGACGCAACTGGCGTCGGGCGCATATCGCGCGTGAGGTTGCCGGCACGCACGCGCTGCGCCAGCCGTCCATAGCCAAACGGGGTGCATTCGCCTTCGATATCCACCAGGTCATCGCGCACCCAGCCAGAGCGCCCGTCAGGCAGCGTGATGCGGAACCACTGATACACGCGGCTGCGCACGCTCTGCCCGCGCTCGTCCGGGCGCACTTCCTGCACCACCAGGCCTGACAGCCCGACATCGAGCTGCGACAGCACGGCGTGATGCGTCCCCGGTCCGGAGCGCACATTGATGCGGGCGATATCCGAGGCCGTGCGAATGGTTACGCGGCAGTTGTTCATCATCAGGCGTCCTTCATGGCTGGTGGCTGGCGCACATTGTACCGAAGTTTGCGCGGTGTAGACATTTCTCGTCAGCGGCACTATGATTGCGCGTAATGATACCGCGTTTCACTGAAAGACCTGCCTCCCGATGGATGTCACCACATTTATACAGCAATTGCTGATCGACCCGCTGGCGCCCGCCTTTATGCAGCGCGCCATGCTGGCCGTCATCCTGATCGGCGTGGTGTGCGGCATCGTCGGCACGTACGTAGTCACGCGCGGCATGGCGTTCCTGGGCGACGCGATGGCGCATACCGTGCTGCCGGGCGTGGCCATCGCCTATCTGTCCACCGGCAACCGCGACAATGTGATGCTGGGCGGGATGATCGCCGGGGTGCTGTCGGCGCTGGGCATCGGCCTGCTGACGCGCCGCGGCCGCGTGAGCGAGGACACCGCCATCGGCATCGTATTTGCGGGCACGCTGGCGCTGGGCATCGCCATTATTTCGCTGGCGCGCAATTACACCACCGACCTGTCGCACCTGCTGATCGGCAACGTGCTGGGCGTCACGGTGAGCGACATCGGCGTGATCGCGCTGGTGGCGCTGGTCGTGGTCGTGCTGGTCACGCTCTTCTACAAAGAATTCCTCATCATCAGCTTCGACCTGACGCTGGCGCGTTCGCTGCGGCTGCCGGCCGAGGGGCTGCGCATCCTGCTGCTGGTCATGCTGTCGCTGACGGTCGTCATCAGCCTGGAGGCGGTGGGCGTGGTGATGGTGGCCGCACTGCTGGTCACGCCCGCGGCGACGGCGCGCTTTCTGGTGAAGCGGCTGCACGTCATGATGCTGACCAGCGCCGTGATCGCCTCGCTGGGCGGGGTGATCGGCATGTATGTGGCGTGGCACACGCGCATCGCCCCCAGCGCGGCCATCGTGCTCACGCTGACGCTGATGTTCATCCTCGTGTTTTTATTCTCCCCATCGAAGGGCATCGTGACGGCACGGTTGTCGCGCCGCGCACGCTAGCGCGTTGCGCCCTGGATATCCTGCTCGTCTTGCCCGGCAGGGCGATCCCCCCACGGGACGGGCGGCATGGCGAAGAAACGCGCACGGATTTCATTGATGCTCAGCACCGGATAGGCAGCGTGGATTTCGTCCAGGCGCGCCTGCACATCGGTCGGGCGAATATCCTCAAAGCGGGCGACGGCCCCGCCGCCCCAGAAAGGCAGCAGTTCCTGCGAAATTTTCTGGGCGATGCGCTCCAGCTTCGGCCACAGCGTGCGCTCGATAAACACGCGCTCGGCCACTTTCGCGTTGGCCTCGGTCGCATTTTCAGACAGCATGCCGATGGGCACGCCGAAAATATTCAGGATTTCGTCGCGGTGGGCAGAGCGCCCATTGAGAAAATCGAGGTCCTGGTGGCTGAGGCCGATGTGCTGCCATTCCACGCCGCCGCCGCGCAGGAAGGCCGTGCGCCGCTGGCCGCCGCCGTAGCTGGAGGCCCAGTCGCGTTTCAGGCGCTCGAAATCGGCATCGCTGATGAAATCGCGAATCGAGACGATGCCGGCTGGCACGCCGCGATCCTGGCCAAAGGCCGCCGCGTTCCATTCGGCCATAGCGCGGTCACTCTGCACCGCCAGCCGGGCCGCTTCCAGCGCCGACAGCCCGTAATGGTCGTCGGACGGGTGCCAGCGTTTGAAATGCACGACTTCTTCCGGCTGAAGCGGGGTGCGCTGGCCATCCAGCTCATACACATACCCGGCGATGTGATGCAGCGCGTCCGGCACCACGCGCACGCGGTCTGGCGCCAGCGGCCAGATTTCAGCAGGCAGGCCGGACGCATCCCCCACCAGATACCAGTACGAATTTCCAAACAATTCAAGCATCCCCACGGTCTATTCCAGCAGTTCGAAACGACTGAATAAGGGATTCGGATGATCGAGCAAACGGAGCAGCGGATGGTCGGGCAGGCGCACCGGGCCGTCCGGCGTGAGGCGTGAGACATGCAGCGGCGTCAGCGCGGCCGCCTCGGCGATGCGGTTGACGGCGACGTATACCCACGGCGACTGCTGATACACGCGGTTCATGCGCGCATCAAACGGCGGGGCCGCGCCAAACGGCCCGCTGTGGGCGGCTGTCTCTAACCTGCGGGCCGGGGCCAGCACGGGAGCGCGACGGGAGCGAATTGAGTTGCGAAACCATTGAAACATGAGCAATCTCCTTAATGCGGAACCTTGCGCGGATGGGCTGAAACTGTGGTATGGTAATCAGCATAATCATGACCGCAGACGGACGCGCGCGCGTGTGCGTCATGCGGTGTCTTTCGGACAATCTATGACGAGCGACAACAATCGGCAGACCGGAAGTCTGGCTCGGCGTAGCTCCAGCGCGCGCGATGCCCAGCGCCGTCTTGAAGCGATCATGCGGCATGTGCCGGTGATCCTTTTTGCGCTGGACAAGCAGGGCGTGCTGACGCTGATTGAAGGCCGTGAGCTGGACCGCGCCGTAACACAGCCGATGTCGATGATCGGCAAATCGGTGCCGGAAATTGCCGCGGCCCTGGACATGCCCAAAATCATCGACGGCTTCAACCGCGTGATGCGCGGCGAGTCGATCGAGCTGGTCATGCAGATCGGCGACCGCTGGTTTGAGACCCGTGCCAACCCCCTGTATTCCACCGCCAACGAAATTGAAGGCGTGCTGGGCGTCACGTTTGACATCACCGAGCGTAAAAACAGCGAAGAAGCCCTGACGGCCAGCGAAAACCGCTACCGGGCGATGATCGACAATATCGAGGATGGCTACTACGAGGTCAGCCTGGCGGGTGAATTCACGCTGGTGAACGACGGCCTGTGCCGCATCCTGAATGTGGACCGCGACACCCTGCTGCGCGGCGATCATCGGTCGTTTCGCGTGTTCACCGACGAGGTGAACAAGGAATCGGCCGAACGGCATTTTAACGCCGTGTTCCGCACCGGCACGCCCATTGCGGCGCTGGAGGGCAAGGCGATTCAGCGCGGCGGGACTGAAATTTATGTGGAGCTGTCGATCTCGCTGATGCGCGGTCGGCATGGCGAGCCGGTGGGCTTTCGCGGCATCGTGCGCGATGTCAGCAAGCGCAAGGAAGTGGAGGAAGCGCTGGCCCAGCGCATGGTGCTGCTGTCGGTGCTGCAGCAGATGGACAACGAGCTGAATCAGACGCTGGAGCTGGACAAGGTGCTGGTCGTCGCGCTCAAGTCGGCCATGCTGCTGAGCAACGCGACGACCGGCTTCATCGGCCTGCTGGAAAATGACCGCCTGAAGCTGGTGCGTGTGGCGGGCGAAAGCGCGCAGTATGAAGCAGATTTGCCAGTGGAGCACGGCATTGTCGGGCGAGCCATCCGCCTGCGCCAGCCGCTGCTGGTGCTGGATGTCTCGAAAGACCCGGACTATATCGCTGACAACGCAGACACGCGCGCCGAAATCGCGGTGCCGCTGATCACGCACAATAAAGTGCTGGGCGTGATGAATCTGGAAATCAACCGCGACGGCGTGTTCAACGAGAGCGTGCTGGAATACATGGTGATGCTGTCGGCGCGCACGGGCGAGGCGATCGAGAATGCGCGCCTGTATCAGCTGTCGCAGGAACAGCTGGGCGAGCTGCGCGGGCTGTACAGCCACATGAGCGAGCTGGAACAGCTCAAGACCGACATGATCCGCATCGCCAGCCACGACCTGCGCAGCCCGCTGGGCATCATCGTGGGCTATCTGGACATCCTGACCTTTGACCTTGACCCGGTGCTGAACGAAGAACAGCGCGAGTATTTCGACGCCATGCGCCGCGCCGCCGAGCGCATCCAGCGCATGAGCACGGAAATCCTGTCGCTGGAGCGCGTGAATGCCCTGCGTAATCAGCCGCGCGCGCCGGTCTCGCTGAATGACCTCGCCCTGCGCAGCCTGATGGATCACCGTGATTCAGCGCGCCAGAAAGAAGTTTCGCTGATTACCGATATCGAGCCGCACACCACCTTCCTGGTCATGGCCGATATCACCAGCCTGCCAGAAGCGATCGATAACCTGATCAGCAATGCGATCAAATACACCGCAAGTGGCGGCTTTGTGACCGTGCGCCTGCGCAGCGCGGACGAAGCGGGCAAGGTGCTGTTCGAGGTCTCAGACACGGGCATCGGCATCCGCGCCGAAGCGCAGACGCGCCTGTTCGAGCCGTTCTACCGCGTGAAAAGCGAGGAAACGGCGCGCATCGACGGCACCGGCCTGGGCCTGTATCTGGTCAAGCGCATCATCGAGCAGCACGATGGCGCGATGCGCTTTTCCAGCACTTACGGCCAGGGCAGCACCTTTGGCTTCACCATGCCGCTGCATGCAAAAGTGGACTCCAACGAGCCGCGCACGCAGGAAACGAGCGTGTCGCAATGACCGAGCCCAAAGGTGACAAGATCGACCTGTCGCTGATTCAGATGGTCCAGCGGGCACGCATGGCGCATGATGCCGAGGCCTTGCCCTCGCAGATGGAAGGCGTGTACTGGATTGAGTACAAGCCGGAAGTGCCGGTCGCCCCGCCGACGTCGCGCGCGGGCGTGTTCGTCATCGAGACGGACGCGGTGCAGGCGGACGCGCTGTGGGCGGCTGTGAAAGAAGCCACACGCACGGGCGCGCTGGGCTACAAGTCGAAAGTGACCACTGCCAGCCGGTCGCGGGGTAAAGACCGCGATGATCGGCTCGTCCATGTGCTGACGGCGGATGCCGACGATGCAGCCGACGTGGCGCGGGTGCGCGCTGCGCTGGATGCCCTGGGCATCACCGCCAGCTTTCGGCGGGTGAATGGGTAAGCCCCGCCGCGGGTTACAGTCTTCCGGATACCCCCAGGATAGAAAGGGATTTTGCAGATGACGATTCGCATCGACGTCTGGTCAGATTTCGTCTGACCGTGGTGTTACACCGTGGCTTTCAGTTTGAAGGCCCTCCAGGAAACAGAGAAAGATGTCGAGGTCGTCTGGCACGCGTACGAGCTGCGCCCGGCGGGCTCGCCGCCGATTTCGCCGGAATACCTCGCCAAAATTGAGAACGAATCGCGCCCGCGCTTCAACCAGATGATGCTCGAAGATCACGGCGTGGTCATCAATTCTGGACCGTTTGGCATCAACAGCCGCATCACCCTGATTGCCGACAAATACGCCGAGTCGCAGGGAAACTTCGACTTCCACGAGGCAGCCACCCGCGCCTACTGGGTGGAGGCCAAAGACATCAGCCAGGTGAGCGTGCTGCGCGAAATCGCACAGTCGGTCGGGCTGGATGGCGAGGCGTTCGAGAAAGCGATCACCGAGCCTGCCTCGCGCGCGCTGTACGACGCCGAGGTCAGCCGGGATGTGCGCCAGGCGCGTGAATTTGGCTTGCAGGGCGTGCCGGCGCTGGTTTTCAATCAGCGGTATCTGGTCCCCGGCGCGGTGCCGGTCGAGACGCTGCAACAGGTGCTGAAACAGGTGCGCGCGGAAGCAAAGTAACCGCCTCAGCGCACAATGTCGCGCAGATACGCGTCGGCCTCTCTGGCGGCGCGTATCCCGCTTTCAAACGCGCCGTGCACCGTCTGCGGATTGGTGTCGTAGGCGGTCGCTTCCCCGGCGAAGAATAATCCCCCCGATTCAGGCTCGGCCAGCGTCACGCGGGCATCGGCAGCGCCAGGCGGCACGTGCGCATACCCGCCGCGCGCATACGGCTCGTGCGCCCACGAGATGCGCTTGCCGGCCACAAAATGGCGCTCCAGCTGATACTGACTGGTGCCCAGCAGCTCGGCCAGCTGCACCAGCCCCCAGCGCAGCGCCGCATAATCGTCCATCAGGTCAAACACGCGCGCGCGGTTGGCGGTCACATAGCAGCTGATCACCGGGATAGCCTGGTCGCCACGGCCCAGATCAGGCGCCCACCAGCGGGCCGCGTCCATGTCACCGGTCAGATAAGTGGCATCGTCCGGCCATAACCGTTCGGAAAAGCGATAGATCAGCTTGGTGGCGCGCTCGGTGCGGAAGGTATGGATGGCATCGCGTTTGGCGCGGCTGAGCGGCGGGTCAAAGCGGATCGTGTCTTTTTTCAGCACAGATACCGGCACGGTGAGGATGCAGGCGCGAGCCATATGCGCCTCGCCATGCGCATAAATGGTCAGGCCGCCGCCATGGCGCTGAATATCGCTGACCGGGCTGTGCAGGCGAATCGTCAGGCCGCGCGAAATCATCCGCAGCAGCTCGGCATAGCCCTGCTCAATGCGCGCTTCCCCGTCGTAGGCCAGCCCGCCCGCGTGATCGACCTGCATCTCGCGCTGTAAATCGGCGATGCTGAGCGTTTCCAGGCTGGCACAGCAGGTCTGCGCCAGCAGCACATCGGCCATGCGCAGGCCGTCGCTGTCATAGCCCAGACCAGCAAAATAATCGCGCAGGCTCATATCGCCGTACAACGGCGCGCTGGCCAGCGCGTGATAGTCGCGCTGCAGGCTGACGATCAGCTTGCGCTCGCTGAGCGACAGCTTGCCCAGCGGCAGCGCGGGAATCCCCCAGCGCAGGTTGCCCATACGGTTGACCGGAATCACCGACAGGCCGCTTTCTTCCACCAGCGTGCGCGTGATGGCATTTGACCCGTGGATGAATTCCGCGCCCAGCTCGACCGGAAAATTGGCGAAATCGGTATCGGTGCGGATGCGCCCGCCGATAGCGCCGGTGGCCTCCAGCACGGTGACGTGATATCCAGCAGCATTGAGCGTGCGCGCAGCCAGCAGGCCGGCGGCCCCTGCGCCTATGACGACGATACGAGGATGCATAACGGAGTCCTGTTCGTTCCGCTGGCGGAATCGGTTACACTGAAGTCTGCACAGCACGGCGGAAGATTATTTTTCCAGAGTATACAGAGAAACATTTATGAATACTGTCAGCTTTGCCGAGGGGCCACGCGATGTGCCCGTCATGATCCTGCTGGGCATCCTGTGGCTGGGATGGGCGGCGCTGCTGTTTGGCGGATTCCTGCTGGGCAAATCGACTGCCGACGATGCCCGCCGTATGCCCGTGTGGGCGCGCCTGGGGTCGTCATTCGTGCTGGTCGGCGCGGCCTGGGCGATGGCCTTTTTCGCCAGCGAGGAGATGCAGACCGCGCGCGGCCTGATCGCGCTGGGCATGACGCTGGGCGCTGTCGGGGATATCGCCATGGCGCGGCGTCCGCCACGGGTTGTCGCGGGCATGGCGCTGTTTGGGCTGGGGCACATCGCCTATATCGCCGGGTTCGCAAATATCATCAGCGCGCACGACATCGCCGCTCAGGTCAGCGGGATCGCGACTACGTCGATGCAGATGAGCCTGCTGCCGCTGATCGTGCTGGTGCTGGTCAGCGCGGCGACCTGGTTCCTCGTGGTCTATCGCCCGACAAAACAGCGCGGCGCGCTGCGTCTGATGACGCTGCCGTATGGCCTGCTGCTGGCATGCACCGCAGGCATCGCGTTCGCGGCCGGGGATGCCTATGCCGACCTGCATGGTCTGCTGCGCTACCTTCCTGCGCTGGGGGCGATCCTGTTTCTGCTGAGCGATCTGCTGCTGGCGGCGGAACTGTTTAACAGGGCGCGGACGCGAGGCATCGAGACCGGTGATGCCATCTGGCTGCTGTACGGGCCGGGCCAGATGCTGATCGTGTATGCATCGCTGGTGCTGACGATTATGTGAGGCGGTTTCAAATACCCCGGAAGATATATGCCACCGGAAACTGAGGCGTAGGCAACAGGCGTTCTATCTTTACCTTGGTTCTTCCTCGGCGTTGTCCTGACTTAAACATCAGTTCGGAAATACCCTTAACCTGGGTAAATTTGGGTAAGGAATACACCTTCGTCCGTGATAGTCAGGACGTGCTGATCGTCTGGACTGACTGCCAAGCCGCGATGTAGATAATTTCCATTCGTATCGAATTCATCAAGCAGGGTTCCAGTCTCCACATCCAGAATCTGTACGCTGCCGGTAAGCCAGTCTCCTGCTGCGATGAATAATCCGCTCTGTGAGTAACGTGCACTTTCTCGCATTGGTCCCGGCGTAGCTGGGCCGACACTCCAGATTTCCCGTCCATCACTCAAATTCCACACACGCACGCTGCCGTCTTCACTAGCGGTAACCGCCTGAGTTCCATCCGGTGATACGGAGACGCTGAGGACTGGTCGTGTGTGCCCTCGCAGAACCTGCAAATTTATTCCCGATGCGACATCCCACACACGAGCCGTCCCGTCCCTACTAGCGGTTAGGGCTGTATTCCCATCGGGGCTGAAATCCGTGTCGGTGATCGCCTGGTCATGACCTTGGAGCGTCTGAATGACATCTCCCGTAACAGCGTCGCGAATTGTCGCAGTATTGTTTTGGCCACCAGCGATAATTCGGTTATGTATGGGGTCAAAGTCCATCCCAGACGTTATCTTGGGGCCAGGGAATTGGGTTATCAGCTCGCCATTCGTCAGATCGAAGATCGCAGCGTCTCCATCCCCAGAACGAGCTTCTCTAATCAGCAAAGTATTATTGGAAAGAAGCAATGTCTGGCCGAGTGAATTGAGGTTACTCACCTCGCAAAGTTTCGTCAAGACGCGTTCCACTTGACCGTTCACATTCCAAATGTATAAATTGCATTGATCACCTTGGCTCGCAATTATGCTAGCACCATTGTTTATGAACTGACCGTACGAGAAACCAGCCGAAGTGCTAAACTGGATTACTGGTCTACTAGACAAATGTGAGATGAAAATATGCAAAATCAGAAGTAAGCCAATTACAACCAAGCCAGCCACCAGGATGGTTCGTATCTTCATTGTCATGAGTCGAGTGGAACGAGATGTACAGTAAGCCTTCTTGGCGGACAGTGGCGCTGAAACGATGAACTGTGTGGATGGGACAGGCACCCATGTTGCGGTAGGGAAGGTGCGGGTGCTCGGTGTTGTAGTGGACGAGCAAGAAATGCCTCAAACTCCTCCACTGTCACGCGCTGCTTCTCGACATCCATGATGCACCTTTCTACTCAAATGCCCCGGAAGATGTCGGCCACGGGCAGCGTGAAACCGGGCAGGACGGGCTCGCCGGTGAGGGTGTCGGAGATGCCAAAAATCATGGCCTCTTGCGTTGTGTATACCTGCACAGTGCGTTTTTCGGGATTCACGATCCACACGATCTGTGTGCCATGATCGAGGAAGAACAGGCTTTTGCGCACCATACGATTCATGGAATCACCCGGAGATTTGATCTCTACTGCCAGATCAGGCACGCGCGGCACCGCGCCCACTCTCGTGACAGGGCGTTCCAGGTCGGTCGTCACGGAGACATCAGGCAGGCGATCGTTATGCATGTCTGTCGAAATTCGGTAACGCGTTTCGACGCTGGCGCGACCGACAGGATGACTCCACAGGTAAGTGTTCAGCAGTGTGACGATATTGCCAGCAATAATCCCATGTTCTTCCGTCGTCATCTTCTCGACAATCTCCCCGTCGATCAGTTCATACGCAGTATTGCCGGTTTGTTCAGCGAGAAATGACTCAAACTCCTCCACTGTCACGCGCTGCTTTTCAGCGTCCATCATGCGCCTTTCTACTCAAATACCGCGGAAGATATCGGCCACGGGCAGCGTGAAACCGGGCAGCAGGGGGTCGCCAGTCAGGGTGTCAGTGGCAGTCATGAACACTTCATCGTCGGCTGTCAGCACTGTGACCAGGCGTTTTTCAGGGATGACCAGCCACACGATCCCGGTGCCATGCGCCAGGTAGTAGTCTGCCTTGCGGCGCAACTCCTTCATGCGGTCATCGGGCGACTTCACCTCAACGGCCAGGTCGGGCATGCGCATGACGGGGCCGCGTTCGGGGATCGCATATCCATTCAGCATGACGGAAATATCCGGCAGAAGGTCGGTAAACAGGTCTGCACGGTGGCGCGCTTCAACGGCCATCTCGGCAATTGGATTGGCCTTCAGGTAAATGTAAAACTCGCCGACGATGTTCGTGACGATCTTTCCGTGTTTAAATGTGACCATCTTCTCGACAATCTCCCCGTCGATCAGCTCGAAGCGGCGTTCCGCGTTTTCGGGCTGCGCCAGAAATGCCTCAAACTGCTCAAGGGTGACCTGCTGTCTTTCAAGCGCCATAGGAATTGCGCTGCCTCCACATGCGTATGACCACCAGTATAACGCCATTTTTCGGGAGACTGATTTTCGCGCTACACTATAGGCGTTCAATCCCAAAGGTGTTTTTTGACTGGAGTTTTTCTCATGACTGATTCCCCCGAAATCCGCGCGGGGCTGGAAACCGCGCAAAAACTGCGCAGCCGCACCCTGCTGGAAGGCGTCGACCGGGCTGGTGCGCGCGCCATGCTCAAGGCCATCGGCCTGACCGACGACGACCTGGCCAGGCCGCTGATCGGCATCGCCAATACCTGGACCGAAATCGGCCCGTGTAACTTTCACCTGCGCCGCCTGGCCGCGAAGGTCAAAGAGGGCATCCGCAAGGCGGGCGGCACGCCGCTGGAATTCAACACCGTCAGCATCAGCGACGGCATCACCATGGGCACTGAGGGCATGAAGGCCAGCCTGATGAGCCGCGAAGTGATCGCCGACTCGATTGAGCTGGTCTCGCGCGGGAACTTTTTCGACGGCATCATCGCGCTGAGCGCGTGCGACAAGACCATGCCGGGCACGATTATGGCGCTCATCCGCATGGATGTGCCGGCGATCATGCTGTACGGCGGCAGCATCGCCGCGGGCAATTATCAGGGCAAAGATGTGACCGTGCAGGACGTGTACGAGTACATCGGCGCGTACCAGGCGGGCAAGATCACCGCTGAAGAGCTGAAGGAAATGGAAGACGTGGCGTGCCCCGGGCCAGGCGCATGCGGCGGCCAGTTCACCGCCAACACGATGGGCATGTTCGCCGAGTTCATCGGCATCTGCCCGATGGGCATGGCCGATATCCCGGCGATGGACGAGGGCAAAGACCGCGTCTCGCTGAACGCCGGTGAGCTGATCATGCAGATGGTACACAATGACCTGCGCCCCAGCACGATCATCACACGCAAGTCCCTGGAAAATGGCATCGCGGCAGTGGCGGCCAGCGGCGGCAGCACCAATGCTGTGCTGCACAGCATCGCCATCGCCCGCGAGGCAGGCGTGCCCTTCACCATCGACGATATCGAGGAAATCAGCAAGCACACCCCGCTGATCTGCGACCTGAAGCCGGCCGGCAAGTATGTCGCGACCGAGATGTATAAGGCGGGCGGCAACCGCCTGCTGGCCAAGCGGCTGGTGGATGCCAGCTACGTCGATGGCTCGGCCATCACCTGCACAGGCAAGACGCTGGCCGAGGAAGCATCGACCGCGCGCGAGACCCCCGGCCAGGAAGTCATCCGCACGTTCGACAATCCGATTTATGCCAATGGCGGCCTGCATATCCTGAAGGGGAATGTGGCGCCGGATGGCTGCGTGGTCAAGCTGAAGGGCACCGAGCCACGTCAGTTCCGCGGGCGGGCGCGCGTGTTCAACAGCGAGATTGAGGCGTTCGAGGCGGTCAAGCGCACCGAGATTGTGCCTAACGATATCGTCGTCATCCGCTACGAAGGCCCCGTGGGCGGGCCGGGCATGCAGGAAATGCTGCAAATCACGGCGGCGCTGGCGGGACAGGGGCTGGGCGGCAGCGTGGCCATGCTGACCGACGGGCGCTTCAGCGGGGCGACACGCGGCCTGATGATTGGGCATGTGGCGCCGGAAGCAGCAGTCGGCGGGCCGATTGGCCTGCTGCAGGAAGGCGACACCATCCTGATTGATATCGATGCGCGCACGATCAATGTCGACCTGAGCGAAGAAGTTCTGGCGCAGCGCCGGATGGCATGGCAGCCGCCGACCCCGCGCTATACCAGCGGCGTGTTTGCCAAGTATGCGCGGTCGGTGGCGCAGGCCAATGACGGCGCGGTCACCAACACGCGGCACAGTCTGGCGCGGTAAGGACACAGATCAGTTAAAAGGCAGAAAGTTAAAAGGTAAAAAGAACGGGTTCGGCATTCGTCGGGCCTGTTCTTTTTAGTTTTGAGCGTATGAGACGGCGGGCGTCGTGAGGCGCCTATGATGTCTTGGCGTTCTTGGCGTCTTGGCGGTTAAGCGTTCTTTCGCTTTCTAAAGACAATTCCTATGGGCACGCCGTGAGTCGCCCGTGGTCGCTCTACTGCCTAGCGCGCCACGCGCTCGTAAAATGTGATGCACACACCGGCCAGGTCGCGCACCGGAAACTCACGCGTGCCCCAGGGCATCTGCCGGACCGTGCCCAGCCCTGCGCCATCGGGCTGTTCAAACGGGGCGATGCCGTGCGCCTTGTACTCGGCGTACAACGCGTTCACGTCCGACACCTGAATGCGAAAGCTGGTCTGCGCGGCCGTGTGCGGATCATCACTGTTCGCCAGCATAATTTCCACCTCGCCCCGCTGCAGGATGACCATGCCCCAGTCGTCGGCCTTGTACGTCACCGTGAAGCCCAGCGTGTGTTCATAAAAGTCGACCGCTGCCCGGATGTCTTTTCCGGCAGGGATCATGGGGCTGAGCTTGCTGAGCATGGGTGGGGTGCTGGTCATGGGGGTTTGCCTCGCGCAGTCAGAACAGATATTCTGATTGTAGAGGAAATAGACATGCTGCGCAACTCGCGCGAAGGTCAAGCAGATCGGATCACCCAAACAATTGCGTGTTTCACTAGTCCTCAGGGTAGAGGTTGTTCAGCAGTTCATTGAAGCTGTGTGCAATAAAATGGACATTGGTGTAATCCAGTTCATCACTTTCCCAGTTATGATCCCAGAAGTAGACAGTGCCGTAATCGTCGCCGGAAATGGACAGACACACCAGATCGACAGCCAGCGGTAGCGCGATGGGCAGCAGATTAACTGGAATCCTGTCTCGATATTTTTTTAGATATCTGCTCAGGCTGTCGTGTTCTGTGTCGCTCAGACAAAGAAAACAGGTGATGCGATCTTCATTCGGAAAACCATCAATATCAACCCGAAACACGCTGGGTTCAGGCTTGCCCCCATTGTGCTGCATCAGGAATTGTCGATACTCTTCAGGTAGTCGCGCATTCAGATGCGTTTCAAAGGCCTGAATGTCTGATTCTGTCACTGGAGTACAGGCGTCTGTGATCCGCACCACTGGATTGTCTCCCCTTAATCTTCCACCACAGCGCGGACGCTGAGCGAGAAGCCGGGCAGGATGTCCGGCGCGGTCAGTGCCTCGTCCAGGCCCAGACTGACGACGGGCTGGCCGGGCACCCACACATCCACAGTCTTCTGCTCCGGGTATACCACCCAGGCCGTGACACCTGCCGCGCCATATTTGCGCAGCTTCAGCATTACATCTGCGCTGCGGTCGGTGGGCGAGATAACCTCGATGACCAGCTTTGGCAGTTCAGTATTGAAGCCCTGCCGCGCCGGAAGCGTGGTTACAAACGCGCCATCCGGCGACAGCACCTGCCCGCCGATCTGATATCCTGCCGCCTCGCCGGTCACGTAGCCGATGGGATGCTGCTGGAGGTAAACCACCAGTGCCGCGAGGATTTTCTGGACGATCCATGACGAATACGGATTGGACGGCACCTGGCGAATCTCCCCGTCGATCAGCTCAAAGCGCAGCTCGGCATGTTCGGGAAGCGCGATCCATTCCGCGAATTCAGGAATCGTCACCTGTTTGGTTGAAGGCTGTGGAAGCGCCATCTGTGCATTCCTGCAAAAAACTCATGCCCGGATAGCCGAATTATATGCACAAAAGGGCCGTGTCGGGCTATTGAAAGTCGTGTTCTTCCACACGGGCGTCCTGAAGCGGAAAGTCTGCATGCAGCGCGGCGGCCGTGAAGCGGGTGCTCAGCACCTGCACGAGCGGCCTGCCGTCCGGCTGCCGGGTGATAAAGGTCACCCAGACCGCATCGGGCACGATCATGTCGGTGTGCAGCGCATCGTCTGGCGTGGCCAGATGCTCGCCAAACCAGAGCGTCAGGTCATCCGCGCTCTGGACGATGCGAATCGGGCCGATGCGGGTTTCGTCGCGGTTGAGGGGAATCAGCCGCTCGTCCGGATACGGCTGCACCCCGTGATGGCCAAATTCCTGCGCGCCCAGCAGCGAGATGCCACCCTGCTCATCGGCCGTCCACAGGGCGGTGATTTTATGGCTGTGCTCATGCCTGGAAACCATCAGATTGCCGGCGAGGCTCGCGCCTGAAGACACCCGTTCGGTGTCCCCGAAGCGCAATTCGAATCCGCCCTGATGGGGATCATACTCGATATACAGTGTTGTCATGCTGAGCAGCTTTACTCTATGTATGCGAACAACTGGCCTCTGCCCAAAGCCGGCCTTACTGGAAGGTTTCCCATTTCGTGTGAATCTCGCGGATGGGGAACACCGCCGCCACCGCGTCTGATTTGAAGCGGATGCTGGCCACCCTGGCGGGTTCACCCTCCAGAAACGACACCTGCACGGCGTCAGAGGCAAAGGTCTCCGTGCGCAGCACCTGATTTTCAGGCAGCAGGTGCGGGGCAAATTTCACGGTGAAGTCAGTCTCGGTCTGCACGACCTGGATCGGGCCGGGCGTGGGCCCGTTCTGCCGCACATGGATGATGTCGTGCGCGATGCCGCTGAACTCGTCATCGCCCAGCAAATGGATGCCGTTGGCCTCGCCCTCGCTCCAGATGCCGGTGATCTTGTCATTCGCCTCGTGGCGGAAAATGGAAATTTTGCCGGTATACGGGTCGCCCGTGGCCACCCCCCGGGGGTCGCCAAAGCGCAGCTCAAAACCACCACGGACAGGATCGTAATCGATGAAGAGGATAGTCATAGTTGAGGGTACTCCATTTAGAAATCAGTATTTTATCTAATTATAGCACACCCTGGCGCGTCTGGCCTGACGGGCCTGGCTCGTGTGGACTGATACAAACCTCGACTACACGAAGTCTCCGCTTGAAAACAAGCCTGAACGGGTCACTTTGCGCATCAGATCAGCCCGGCCTAATGGCCTGCATGACATTCGTGCGCTCCTCGATTAGACTTGTGCCATCTTGTGACGAAAATTGATGACGATTGCAATATTTGGAGAACGTGCCACCATGAACTGGGACACCCAATTCGCCCACCGCACCGCCCAGATGAAACGCTCCACCGTGCGCGAGATTCTGAAGCTGACCAGCCAGCCGGACATGATCTCGTTTGCGGGCGGCCTGCCGGCGCCGGAGCTGTTCCCGGTGGACAGAATCCGCGAGGCGACCGATACCGTGCTGCACGAACGCGGCCGCGAAGCCTTGCAGTACAGCACCACCGAAGGCATGGCCGAGCTGCGCGGCTGGATCGCCGAGCGCATGTCGGCGAGCGGAAAGCTAAATGTGTCGCCCGATAACATCCTCATCCTCAGCGGGTCGCAGCAGGCGCTGGACCTGTGTGCGCGCGTGCTGCTGGACGAGGGTGACCGCGTGATTGTCGAGAATCCGACCTACGTGGGCATGCTGCAGGCATGGAAGCCGTATATGCCCGACTTCACCGCCATCCCCACCGACGAAAACGGCATGATCATCGAGGCGCTGGAGCCGGTGCTGGCCGCCGAGCCAGATGCCTTCAAGCTGCTGTATTCGATTCCGTCATTCCAGAATCCGCAGGGGACGACCATGAGCGCCAACCGCCGCGCCCACCTCGGCCGCCTGCTGGCGCATTACGGCCTGCCGATGTATGAGGACGACCCGTATGGCGACCTGGTGTTTGAGGGCGAAAAGATGCCCACCGTGCTGGAGCTGGAAGCCGAGGCACGCGGCAGCCGCGATATCGACGGCAGCGTGATGTACGCGGGCACCTTCTCCAAGACGCTGACGCCGGGCCTGCGCGTCGGCTGGGTGGCCGCCGCCCTGCCCGTCATCGACAAGCTGGTGCAGGTGAAGCAGGCCACCGACCTGCATACGAGCACGCTTTCGCAGTTCATCACCTACGAACTGCTGCGCGACCCGCAGATGCTGGAGACGCACGTGGCCACGCTGCGCCGCGTCTACCGCGAACGCCGCGACCTGATGCTGGCGACGCTGGAAGAAGCCTTCCCCGAAGGCGTCACCTGGACGCGCCCGACCGGCGGCCTGTTCCTGATGGTCACCTTGCCCGAAGGCATGGATGCCGTGCAGGTCTTGCAGGAAGCCGTGAAGCAAAAGGTGGCGTTCGTGCCCGGCGACGGCTTTTACGTCGGCCCGGAAGGCACCGGCGCGAACACGTTCCGCCTGAATTATTCCAATGCGCGCCCTGAACGCATCGTCGAGGGCATCCGCCGCCTGGGCAGCGTGCTTAAGGAAATGATGGCCGCGAAGGCGTAGGTTTTGGCACAAGGTATGTTTGCAGGACTCTCGGGCGCGTCGCGACGCGCCCCTACACGGGCGGACTCGCTGGGTCATCTTGGGCTGTCTTTACGCCGGCGGTTACGCGGGTAATTTCCCCTCAGCAAGGTTGAGGTGTAGGGGCGCGTCGCGACGCGCCCGCCGACTCACATTTACACGAAACCGCTTAAACCCATGCGTCACGTTCGCAGAGAACCGAAGACTTGTGAATTGGGGACTTCCGGGCGCGTCGCGACGCGCCCCTACATAAGCCGACTCGCTGGGTCATCTTGGGCTGTCTTTACGCCGGGTGTTATGCGCCCGTCGACTTATGCTTTCCAGCGAGATGGATTTGTATCGATATAAGCCCGCAATGTGTTCAATTCGATCTCGTCACGCACAACACGTTCGTAGAAATTGCGCTGCCAACGAAATGGCTCATTCAGGGCATCAAATTGATTCACATGCCTGATGCGTTTTGTGGTGGTGACCTTAAATGCACCGATCAATTGCCCTAATGGTTTGACTTTCTGCAAACTATCCTTGGCATCTATTTGCAACAGAATATGCAGGTGATCGGGCATGATGACAAATGCATCGAGAGTCACATAGGAATAAGTTGACGACAATTCACGCAGCCCCTCTTCAACCACAGCGCCTTCCCTAGAAAGTTCAACCATAGAATCTTCAATGTGGCTTAAACGCTGTTGCCTGCCTGCAACGCACAGGGTGACAAAATAAACGCCATCATGAGCATAGTTATACGTTTTCAGCCGTATTGATTTTCTGTTCTGCACGAATCACCATGCCTTTCGTTCTGATCGCGTGGCATTGTATCCCAAGACGATCACCACCCCCTCGCCAACATAAACATCCGATGAGAGCCGCGACAGATTTTCCCCGTCAGACCGTCTGAATAGTAGTTACTCAGAATATCCACACGGAGAACACATCCATGTCGCACTTCACCCCCGGCGAGCTGGCCTACATGCGCGAACAGCGCCTCGGACGCCTGGCCACCATCGACGCCGATGGCGCGCCCAACAACGTGCCGGTCACCTTTCGCTATAACCCGACACTCGACAGCATCGATATTGGCGGTTTCAAGATGGGGACGAGCAAGAAATTCCGCAACGTGCAGCGCGATGGCCGCGTCAGTTTTGTAATTGACGATGTGCTGCCGCCGTGGGAAGCACGCGGCGTCGAGATTCGCGGCGTGGCCGAAGCACTCGATACCGACGGCGGGCTGATCCGCATTCAGGCGCGCCACATCATTAGCTGGGGCATCGACACCGAGCCGTACACCCGCAACAGCCGCAAAGTCGGCGCGGCCAGCGCGGAATAAAGGCGTACAATCGAGGGCAAGGATCACGTGCACGGGGGAACACAGCATGACCAGGAGACTGCTCGCCAAGACCTCGCCTCAGCCGCCCAGCTCAAACCCGCCTAAAGCGTCACAGCCCACATCGGGCAGCAGCGGGTCTGGCCCGAAACTGCCCACCAAAGGCAAAAAGTCGGGCGGATCCGGGCCTAAGAAAAAGAAGTCCGCGGATACCCCGCCGGAGGCGTGAAGAACCTCACCCTGCGTCGCTACGCCGTGAGCCATCTCTTCATCCACAACTTGGAGAGAGGGGAACTAGGAGTGAGGCTGGCTTTAAGCTGTTTGTGCGGCAAATACCCGGCCTCACCCTGCGTTGCTGCGCTCCGTCGTCCCTCTCCGCTTCGCAGAGAGGGACAAAAAACGGTCATCGTTTGTCAGAAATATGCCCTGAGTCATCCCCTCAGTCCACATCGTGGAGAGATACCGTCTTGAAAGTCAAGCAGCGGATGCGAAATGAGGATCAAAGGGGCGGTTTGACTTAAGCACGCCGTAGGCCAGATGCACGAGTTTGCGCATGACAGCAACCACCA